>Ga0182024_10004042_pt1 | contig 34170 bp, 33 predicted proteins | sample P32metaG_FD_120480 | JGI IMG/M metagenome (GOLD analysis project Ga0182024, IMG submission 120480) | Permafrost microbial communities from Stordalen Mire, Sweden - P3-2 metaG (Illumina Assembly) | ecosystem: Environmental > Terrestrial > Soil > Wetlands > Permafrost | place: Sweden: Stordalen... | reverse complement strand
CGAAAACCAGTGGATTCCACGGTCACATAATATTCAGGATCGAATCCCAGTTTAGCGACAACTTTCCTGGCTTGATCAAGTGTCTCTTGAATTTGTTTAGTATCTTGAAAGGGAAGTTTTATCGCTTTGAATAATCGCCGGTGCAGAAAACGTGATGCCAGGTCGGCCAGCACTTTATCTGCATCTTTGGACCAGCGTTTGATGTGATAGGTCATCTGCACATCGTCCAGGCAAAGGTAATCTGCAACGCAAAGGTCTTCGCCGGTCAGCCATTTTCGCGTGGGGTCGTCGAGGAAATTAATCGGTTGATCGTGGTTAATCAAGTAGCGCGCGCGAGTGACCAGTTTGTCGAGCAAAGCACGCGCGGCCATGTTTTTCTTGTGGTAGTAGACCTGCGCATACATTGAATACCTGGCGAAAAGATAGTCTTCAACGGCAGTTTGCCCCTTTTCGCCGACGACGACGATTCTGTCTTCTTCCAGATCGACTTCCATGGAGCGCAAAATTCTTTGCAGGGCAAATAAACCATATGCGGTACCAGTCATATAACTGTCGCGCAGTAGATAGTCGAAGCGATCGACATCAAGTTGGCTGGAGACAATGTGGGAGACGAATTTTGGAGAATACTTCTTTTTCAGAACTTTAACGATATCGTCAGCCAGGTTGGGATCGAAGCGGTCGAGCACCCGTCGTACCTGGGTGTCGCCGGCGATGATTTTGCAGGACCAGTCTTCATGATGATAGTGAATGATTTTTTCGGTGCAGTGGCTGTAGGGTCCGTGCCCGATATCGTGCAATAGAGCCGACGCCAGAATAAGTGCGCGCTTGTCTTCAATGCCCTCCGTTCTCTCGCTAAACAGATCGACAAGCTGCGTGGCCACGTGCATTACCCCAACTGAATGGGTAAAGCGCGAACCTTCAGCGCCCTGGAAAGTGAAATAAGAAACGCCCAACTGCTGAATGCGCCGCAGCCGCTGAAACTCTTCCGTGTCGATGAGGTCCATAAGCAAGCGCTGGGCCGGTTTGTCCCGGTCAAGCACTATGTCTTGATGAATCGGGTCGAGATATGTTCTTTTATTAGCAGGTCTAGTCATTCAGTTGAATTCTTACGGGAGCATGTGTGCAAAAGAGCAGGGCGTAAATTGCCGGCTGCACGTTTGGAAACCGCTTGAGTGATGGATATTATACTTGGCAAATCATCCGGTAAGCATCATTGTTCGAAGCGCTGCCACAGACACCTCAATCTTTAGGCGACATTGTCGGGCGAAGTTTTCGCATGTTTCGCAATCAGTTGGGCGCCATCGTGCGCATTTTGATCTGGCCGACCTTGATTTCAACAGGCTGCGTCAACGGGCTGCGTTTGTGTCTTGGGCATTGGGCAAGCATGCACACTCTTGATCTCACCGTCTTCGCTTTGCATGCAGGCATGGCGGTGGCCCTCATCTGTGGTCTCGTCCTGGCTCAGTGGGAGATGTCGATACGCGGGCTGGCCCTTGTGCGCATCGCTCTGTCACTGGATGTCAACTACAGCCAATCCTATTCAATGGCAAAGAAACGCAAGTGGGCCGCATTCCTTCTCTACAACCTGTGGTGTGTTTTGCCCACTGCCGTGATTCTTTTTTGGCTGGGCGCTGCATTTGGATTTTTTGTGCTGGCTCGGGCGCAGCCTGTTTTGTCACTCTTTTTGACGGTCGTGTATTGTCTCGACGGCTTCTTGCTCACGGTGACCGTCAGTTGGTGCTTGCTTTTTACTTCCCTCGCTTTTGCTGTCTTAGCTTGCGAGAATCTGGGTTTGAGAAAGGTTCTTTCTCGCAGCATTGAGTTGACTGTGCGTTATTTGTGGCGTGGAGGCTCGTTCCACGTGCTGTTGATTATCTGTCAGGCGGCGACGATGCTGGCTATCGATCTGCCTTTGATCGCCACCCATGCTGTCCATGTTGTCTATCTTTATTCGAACGGCCTTTCCCCTCACCGTCTGGCTTACGAGACTCCCGCCTATATCCAGATTTTGGCTTGCGCGTCAAACGCGGTGGCAAGTATAGTCTTGGTCGGCGTCGCTATGCTTGCCGACGCTTTGTATTACCATGATCTGCGCATTCGCATGGATGGTCATGATATCCTCATCGCTTTAGCGCGCATGAGTGCTTAAGGTTGCTTTGGTCTTTCGAAGATTGGCAAAACCATTGAGGCCAGTGCAAATAGAATCATGGCACCGATATCGCCTTCGGAAGCGTGGTGTAGTTGCTGAAATTTTTGATGGGCTTCATCATTCGTCTTTAGCACCGGCAGTAAGTCTTTCATCAAGGGCATAATGCCGAAGCTCAAGATCATTGCTGTTGCTACAGTCAATAGGCTTGTAGCCCAACGCGCCCGCGTAATTTTGCTGGCCGATTTATTCTTGGCAAAGTCTATCGACTCGGCGATTAACAGCACAACCGCACAGACTACAGCGATGGTGCTGTAATGCACGAAGACCGGCACGTTGTTGGTTGCCGCCTCCGCCACGGGAATGCCCTTAGCCACTGCCGCTTTCACCAATGTAACGACGGCGAAGACAATCATCGCCGAACCACCGAACAAGATCGACAGAGCGATGGAGCGCAGCAGCTGGCTCAGTTTCAGCATTTTAAAAGGGCTGCTTGGATGCGCATCCTGGCTTCACTGCCGGAACTTCGTCGGCAACGCTAAATAACGGTTTTGATGAAAACCCGGAGGCCATCGCTAATTCCAGATTCAATTTTTCCAGATCGCTCTTTACGAAACCGATAATCGTTTGTTTGATCTTGCCATCGGCGCCGATGAGAAAGAGTGAAGGCACGAAGGTTAAGCCAAATTCCACAGTACTGGCAAGCTTCAAATCGAGCAACATGGGAAAAGTGACACCGAACATTTTTGCGAAAGCGCTGGTCGCATCACCGTCGTCTTGCGATATTCCCCAGATGGGAATGTTCGGGTAGCTTCTGTGCAGCCTCTCTAAATAAGGTAATTCCAACTGACAAACAGGGCAGCTGGCCTTGGTAAAAGCTAGTAAAATCGTCTGACTTTCTTTGAGCGTTTGATATAAGCTATAAGCTGTTCCACCAATGCTTGTCAAAGAGACAGCGGGCGCTTTGGTGCCCTCGAGCAGTTCAACCATGAGATAAAGGTCCTCCAATAAATATTCTACATGCTTGGCAAGGAGCCGTCGCACTGATTTTGCAGGTTGTATGAAGATTTTCGGGGCCATAAAAATAGGAGTGCTTTACTTTGAAACCCATTCGATCCGTTGAAGTAGTCCCATTCTTGCCCCCGGAGCTGGAATGTGTGAGAGAACTCGCGTACAACCTGCGCTGGACGTGGGATCACGACACCATCAATTTATTTCGCCGCTTAGACAAAGATTTGTGGGAGTCGACCGGGCATAATCCGGTGCTTTTGCTGGGCTCAATCAGTCAAGAGCGTTTGAATGAAGCGGCAACAGACGAAGGTTTCGTCGTGCAGCTCGATCGAATCTGCATGAAGTACCACGAGTACATGCGTACGGAAAATACATGGTACGAAAAGCATCAGAAGGGTAAAAAAGGCGTCATTGCGTATTTTTCAGCGGAGTTTGGCCTCAGCGAAGCGTTGCCTATTTACTCCGGTGGACTGGGCGTATTAGCTGGAGATCATGTGAAAGCGGCTTCAGAGCTGGGGCTGCCTCTGGTTGGAATGGGCATTGTTTATCAGGAAGGATATTTCCGCCAGTATTTGAATGCCGATGGCTGGCAGCAAGAACGCTATCCCATGAATGATTTTTATAATTTGCCCATTCTTCCGGTTAAAGAAAAGGATGGCTCGCCGGTGATCATCTCAATTGATTTCCCCGGTCGAAAGGTGTTCTCGCGTATCTGGAAAGCTCAGGTAGGGCGAGTGCCCCTCTATTTGCTTGATACCAACATTCCGGAAAATAATAAGCAAGACCAGGCTATTACCGACGCTCTCTATCATGGCGACTCCGATCTGCGCATCAAGCAAGAGATGTTGCTCGGCATCGGTGGCATGCGTGCCTTGCAGGCGCTTGGAATCGAGCCCGCCGTCTGCCATATGAATGAAGGACACTCCGCCTTTTTGGGATTGGAAAGAATTCGCATGCTCATGATGGAGCATAGACTCTCTTTTGATGAGGGGCGCCAGGTGGCAGCAGCAGGGCAGATTTTCACTACCCATACGGCAGTTCCGGCAGGCATTGACAAGTTTTCACCGGAGTTGGTCGATCGATATTTCGGCGACTACGCTCGCGGCCTGGGTCTTTCTCTGGCGCAGTTCATGGCTCTTGGACGCACCAATCCGCTCGACAGTTTCGAGCCCTTCAGCATGGCTATGCTGGCCATCAATTTGTCTTCGAAGACCAACGCCGTCAGTAAATTGCACGGAGTGGTATCGAGAAATTTGTTCGGATCGGCCTGGAAGGATCTTCCCATTCATGAAGTGCCGATCACGCATGTCACCAATGGAATCCACGCCAAAACCTGGATCTCAGACGAAATGGCCGACATGTACGATCGCTATTTAGGACCGAAATGGTCAGAAGACACGACCGACTCGAATATATGGAGGCGGGTCGAAGACATTCCCAACGAAGAGCTGTGGCGCATTCACGAGCGCAGGCGTCAACGCCTGGTCTCGTTCGCCCGCGCTCGCATGAAAAAACAGTTGGAAGCCAAAGGCGCTTTGCATTCAGAATTGATGGAAGCCACCGAGATTCTCAATCCGGAAGCGCTCACCATCGGCTTTGCTCGCCGCATGGCGACATACAAGCGAGCCACTCTCTTGCTCAGTGACCCTGAGCGTCTGGCTAAAATTTTGGGCAACAAAGAGCGCCCGGTGCAAATTATCATTGCTGGGAAAGGGCACCCTGAAGACACTCCAGCCAAGGAGTTGATTCGCAAGTTGGTCCATTTCTCTCGCCGCGAAGATGTGCAAGGGAAGTTTATTTTCCTGGAAGACTACGACATGAATGTGGCTCGCTGGATGGTCACGGGAGTCGATGTCTGGCTGAACACACCGCGCCGTTATCTGGAGGCTTCCGGCACCAGCGGTATGAAAGTGGTCTTCAATGGTGGCATCAATGTAAGCATTCTCGATGGCTGGTGGGATGAAGCCTATCAAGCAAACGTGGGATGGTCCATTGGTCGCGGCGAAGTTTATGCCGATCCTGATTATCAGGATGCCGTGGAGTCGCAAGCGCTTTACGATCTTTTGGAAAAGGAAATTATTCCCACCTTCTATGAGCGAGACAAAGACGGCAGACCGCGGCAGTGGCTCTCTCGCATGAAGAATTCAATGTCTGAGTTGTGCCCCGTCTTCAACATTACGCGCATGGTGCGCGAATATGCTTTGAGGATGTATTTCCCTGCCTACAGTCGCTATTCGGAATTCCTCGCCAATGGCGCCCAGAAAGCGAAAGACATGGCGGTTTGGAAAAACAATCTCGCTCGCTGCTGGAAAGATGTGCATATTGAATCAGTCGAGTCAGGCACAGAATCAAAAATGCAAGTCGGCGATGATATGCGCGTTAGAGCTCGCGTCAGGCTTGGGCAGCTGACTCCCGAAGACGTATCGGTGCAGATCTATCATGGGCCGCTTGATGCCGCCGGCAACATCAATGAAGGAGAGATCATTCACATGATGTTGAGCGACGAGACAGAGAAGGGCTCAGTCAGCTTATTTAGCGGCGCCATTCGCTATTTCAAGAGCGGCCGGCACGGATTCACCGTCAGAGTCGTGCCTCATCACGACGATCTGGGCACGCCGTTTGAGACCGGCTTATTGCACTGGGCATCGGACCCGATCAACGTCACCGCCTGAGTCCAACGCGAGGCGAGCACGCCTTGACGTAAGCTCTCCAGAAGTAAGTTTGGGCATGACTGCTCCACCCTCAATTCGGTAAATCCATATAAAGCGGGGAAGTGTCTCGGCGTGGCCTACGCTGAGTTATCGTTTTCCGTACCTTGGCCACCTGTTCAAGAATTCTCAAATAAGGCTGAAATCCTTTACTGGAAGTCGATTTCGGCGATCCGATCTCGTTTTGCGTTTAATCTCAAAGTATCGAAAACGATAACCCAGCATAGTGTCCGATTAGGTCCGATCAGGCAAGTGCGCAGATCTGCACTCATAGTCAGGTTTCAACTTTTGTTTGACGTTTTAGACAGAACAGAAATGTAGATCAAGAGATTGGAGTCATCAACAACCTGACACGACCAACTTTTTTTTCGGAGGTCGGGCATCCCTTCTGAGTCCCTACGTGATTTAAACGAATTCGATTAAAACTTTTGGCGCCTTGCCATAGCCGAAATTCGCCGTAAAACTCTTCCAGTCAAGGCTTTTAGGACTTACTTCGCGGCTGATTTTGATTTGAAAAGACTAAAACGAATTCGTTTAAATCGCGTAGGGCCAAAAAAAACCATCCCTCACCTGAGAAGGAAATCCAAAACCAACATAAGTGTTAGGCAGATTGGGCTACGAATAGGTTGTAGGCGGATGCCACTCCAGAGTGCCGTCCAACATTTGCAGATTTCCCTGCAAATAACCCCAGTCTCGGTCTTCAGGAGCGTCGTTGTTGTTGAGGCGGGCAAAGAGTTGCTCTGCGTCAAGTTCATGGCCAATCATGGCGAAGTCATAAGGCACAGATTTGCAAATAGACCTGGCAATCTCAACCAGCCATTGATCAAGCTTTTCACGCCATTGCCTCGATCCCTCATTGCCAATTCCAGGCTCCGGAAATCTGCCCACATCATATATGGTGGCAAGTGCCCCCATAGGCAATCCCAACCGCAGCCAGTCTGGTTTCGCAATACCAAGCAGCTTTCCATCTGTCAGTTTCTGTCGCTTGATCTGACTGAGACAGGCAGCTTTTTGCGCGCCCGGCAGGGCAGCTTCTTGCGCGTCAGGCGCCGCAGCTTGTTCCGGGGCCGACAGTAGAGCGATGCCGTGCAGTTTGACTGGCTGTCGCAATGTCGGCTCGATGCGCTTGTTGTCTTGTGGCTCCATTGCTGGATTCAACCAACATCCATCCAGATTGTCATGCAACCACAACAGCTTAAGCGCCTCTTGCAACCGTTGATCGGAACGCCGGCCAAGATGAATGATCAACTCATAAAATCCACCCGACCACGTAGCTGGGGCAGTAAACAATCTCGCCTTTGCATCAGTGAGAGATTTACTCTCCATGCCAGTCTTCCGCCGATCGCGTACTCATTGGGCAACAACCTGCAATTTTCCGGCTGCTACCGTAAACTCTGGTTTGGGATTCTTGGATGTGATGGCATCGAGAAACTGAATTTTCCTATTGCTGTGGCTGTCGACAACCGAGACAAAGACTTGATACTGCCCTGGCTTGAGTTGTGGCATAGTCAGCTCTTCTTCCCAAACGACAGGCCTTCCCGCCAGCCACTTATTCGTTGGCAGGCTGGGCGTGTGATAACTGATGACCATCGGTTTGTCGGCGCTGTTGCGCAACTCTACTTGAATGCGATAACTGCTGGCAACATCTTTGTCGAACTGGCGATCGGGGCGCATTGCCGGGGCGCTGCCACGGTTTACAAATGAAAATGAGGCTTTTAGCTTTTCCCCTACTTTTATGTCGGCAGGTATGCTTATTTTTTCAGACACCAATTGGAAACCCAGTCTTGATCGCATATCCTCAAGAATCTTGGCGATTGCTTCATTTTTATCGGTGAAGTAGGAGCCCGGTACTTCAATGTAGCTGGTGCCATCATCGAGAGCGAATTTCTCTAGTTTTTCCAGGATGCGGGCGTTCAAGTCGGCAGCTAGTTGATATCCGGTTAGCGTGTCAGTTTTGAACTTCAAAATGACACGATACTGGTCGAAACCATGTTTGGCATCAGCGACATTTTGTCTGGTCAAGCAAATGCGTTCACCATAGCGATAGACCAGATAATCCGATATCTCATCCAAGCTGTTCTCCCCGGCTCTGTTTGGCGTGGGCGGATCGATATCAAAATTCAACCGAGTCGAGGTAAATGCGTGGGCAAAAAGATCGGCGACATATTTCCAGTGCTGAACCAGTTGTTGCTGGCTCATGCCGTGGTCGTCTTTCAACCGTGTTTCCAACTCTTTGTAATCAGTCTTTCCGGCGAAATTCGGCACCACTTGTGTGCCACCCAGCATGCCACCGCCTGTGATGCCGACGCTGTGAAGGTTGGCATTGTTGTCGAAATGAGATCCCATGGCATTAACGAGATTGGCCCACCTGGCCAGGTAGGTCGTATCCCAGAAAATCGGCATAACACCTTTTCCTCCGTCAGCTTTGACGAAGGGAGCAGACTTTGCCCCGGCCTGGAAAACCCATGCTGGCGTGTCTGAATCGCTCATTGCGCATGTACTGACCCGCAAAATCAATGACTTATTCGCAGCCGCGCAAAGTGAGAGCGCGTCATCGATCTGTTGCCAATGGAATTTAGACTCTTCCGGTTCAAGCGATCTCCAGGTCACCACTGCCGACAATCCGTTCACGGTTGGGTTTGCCAGAAGGCTCTTGAGAAGAGCCTGATCGTTTAACTGATCGGGCGTCACGATGGCGAATAATCCCAGCTCCTTATTTGGCACTGCGATGGCGCCGGAAACGTCATCCTTTCTGAATGATTTTTTCTTTATTACGCGGTCTTGTCCCTGGTTCTGGTCACCCTTGCCTTGGCTGGGGCTGGTCTTTTGCGCCTTCGACCTTGCTTGGGCAGCCGGCGACAGCAATACAATGCCTGCCGCTACCAGCGATATAACTTTGCCGAACATTCGCCCTCCCAGCCAGTAACTACAAAACCGGATCTTACAGCTCCAAAGCAATCGGCTCCAGTGCCGCTGTCCAAATTGGTGTTGGGCGCAGGGCAAAATTTTCCGACAAAGATGTTAACATTCGCCAGGTATCGCCCGCGGAGTCGTAGACGCGATTGAGTCTGACTTATTTAGGACATAGTGCTGTCCGCTTTCAGATCGCCAATCTGAGCATCTACGTCGATCCTTATTTTAGGGATCCTGTCGATTGGACCAAACTTCCCAAAGGCGACCTAGTAATTCTCAGCCATGGACATTTTGATCATGGCGTCCTAGCGACGTTGCAACTGTGGGAGGCTTGGAACTGCTCGTTTCTCGGACCGCGGGAATTGATCGCCTGGATGTTGCGCAAACATCGCAAAACTATTCCGCGCCAGTTTTTTATCGCCCTGGCTCACAACCAGACGACAGATTTTAAAGGGATGAACATAAAGGCTGTGCCCGCCCATCATCCGGTCAATCGTCTGGGCAAAACTATTTTGACTGTGTTCGCTCGCAGCTCTGCACCAGGCAAACCGGTGAACGGCTACTTCTTTGGGGGCTACTACCATGCCGGAGACACTATCTATCTGTCTGCCATTGCCGAGTCTCTCAAGGGGCTTAATGTGCACACGGCCTGCCTACCAATAGGGGGCAAGTATGGAGTTGCTGCTCCCAGGGAGGCATTACGGATCGCAGAAGAGATAGGCGCCCAGCGTATCGTGCCGATGCACTGGCAGCCCCTTGTCGAGCAGGTGCCGTTTCGTTATCAGTCGTCGGACCTTGTCAGGCTGGGTAAAACTACCAAAACGAAAGTGTCGATCTGCGCTTTAGCTATCGGCGAAGTGCTTGAACTAGACGCCGCGGTGGATATTTCAATCTAGTCGCTAATTCCGCCTTGAGCCCAGCGCAGATACCAAATACGGTGTCGTGAAGTTGATCAGGACATGCGCAGATGATGCTTCAAAATGAAATAGAGGAAAATGCCGGGAATCAGTATAGAAAGTGGATTCCAGGTATGTGTAACGATCAAAACAACCTGATTTACCACAAGCATCCCTGCATACAAGTAGGCGGCCCAGCGTCTCATCATCCAGAGCCCAATCGCACAGGTCAGACCAACAGCACCCGAGAATCCAAGAAACGGTGGATACCAGGAACCTACGGCCTGGGCGAGCGGCGAAAAGACAAGAAAGACTGTTGGAAAAACCCCTATGAAGGCAAAAACGCAGAAGATGGTGATGGATAACGGGCGGACGGTCTTTACTTCCGCTGGCGCTGCTTCAGGCATGAATCTCTCCTTCACGGGCTGTTGCTCAGCATCTACCCAATCGACGGGCTTGGCAATCAAGGTGTGAGCGCCTCGGGGAAGGATTGAAAATGTCTGACAACAATTGAATATAAAGCTTTGAATAAAGCTTGACATTTGTGGAATAACGAGAGGTAAGCACTTCCCCGGGCAAAAGGAGCAATCCACCACCTACATTTGAATATAAAGCTTTGTATAAGTTTATTAATCTTACTAAGTCATATTGTCATTATGGAGCAAGACGGGCGAGCGTTTAACATATAGACGTGCACAAAGTCTCGGGTAGCGGCCTTGTCAGGCCGGACCCAAGTATAATTTCTCGTTGGGTCTCCAGCTTTTATAGGAGCAGAGGGAGTTTCACTTATGGGTAAGTCAGTAGGCATCGATCTGGGAACCACAAACTCAGTGGTAGCTGTGATGGAAGGTGGCCAGCCGACCGTGGTTTCCAATGCCGAAGGTGGGCGGACAACGCCTTCTGTCGTCGCATTTACTAAATCCGGCGAAAGATTGGTAGGGCAATTAGCTCGCCGCCAGGCAGTGTTGAATCCCGAAAACACAGTTTATTCAATCAAGAGGTTCGTCGGTCGCCGTTTTAGCGAAGTAGAATCGGAAAAGAAAATCGTTTCTTACAAGGTTAAAGAAGGCGGAGACGGCGGCTGTAAGGTTTCGATCCAGGGCAAAGATTATTCGCCCGAAGAGATCTCGGCCATGATTCTGCGCAAGTTGAAAGAAGACGCAGAGAAGTATCTTGGTGAAAAGGTAACCAGTGCAGTAATTACAGTTCCAGCATATTTCAACGACTCGCAGCGGCAATCAACCAAAAATGCCGGCACAATTGCCGGTTTAGAAGTGCTGCGCATCATCAACGAGCCGACAGCGGCAGCGTTGGCTTATGGCCTGGATAAGAAAGATAACGAAACGATTCTCGTATTCGACCTTGGTGGTGGCACGTTTGACGTCTCTATCCTGGAAGTGGGCGACGGCGTTTTCGAGGTGAAAGCGACATCAGGCGATACTCACCTTGGTGGGGACGATTTTGACCATTGCATCGTCACCTGGGTTGCCGATGAGTTCATGAACCTTGAAGGCATCGACTTGCGCAAAGACAGGCAAGCCTTGCAACGACTGACTGAAGCGGCTGAGAAAGCGAAAATTGAGCTTTCATCCGTTATCGAGACCAACCTCTCACTTCCCTTCATCACAGCCGATGCCACTGGTCCCAAGCACCTTGAAATGAAGCTCACCCGAGCTCGCTTCAACGAGTTGACACGGCATCTTGTGGAAAAATGCCGCGCTCCCATGGAGCAGTCTCTCAAAGATTCCAAACTCAGTTATGAAGCCTTGGATGAAGTGGTGTTAGTTGGTGGCTCAACCAGAATTCCTGCTGTCCAGGAGTTGGTTAAGAGCCTCACTGGTGGCAAAGAGCCGAACCAGAGCGTCAATCCTGACGAGGTGGTGGCCGTCGGTGCTGCCATTCAAGCAGGAGTCTTAGGTGGAGAAGTCAAAGGCGTTGTCCTCCTCGACGTCACCCCGCTGTCCCTTGGTATTGAAACCATGGGTGGTGTGATGACCAAACTGGTGGAAAGAAACACAACCATCCCGACACGAAAATCGGAAGTATTCTCCACTGCCGACGATAATCAAACTGCTGTAGACATCTATGTCTTCCAGGGTGAGCGACCGATGGCTCGAGATAACAAACTGCTAGGAAACTTCCGGTTAGATGGAATTCCACCAGCTACCAGGGGTCAACCAAAGGTTGAAGTGACGTTTGATATCGATGCCAACGGCATTATGAACGTCACGGCACGCGATCAATCGACAGGCAAAGAGCAAAAGATCACCATTACTGCCAGCACGAACATGTCGAAAGACGATATCGAGCGCCTGGTCAGAGAAGCGGAATCTCACGCTCAAGAAGACCGTCGCCGCAAAGAAGAAGCAGACGTGCGCAACGAAGCCGACAGCATTTGCTACTCGGTGGAAAGGCACATTCGCGAACTCGGCGACCGGGTCACACCTGGCGAAAAAGCACGAGCAGAGATGCTGGTTACTGATTTGCGTCAAAAACTCAAAGATGACGCCGACCAAGAAACGATCAAGAGCATCATGAACGAGTTGCGCGGAGCCCTTGTGCTCTTGCAACAAGCGGCAGCAACGCACCAAGATGGCCAACCCAACGGTGGAGAGGGCGGTTATGGTGAGGGCGGAGATCCATACGGCGCCGGAGCCGGTGGCTACGACTATGGTGCTGGTGCCCCCGCAGGTGGAGATGGCGGCTACGGCGGCTACTCTGCCGGATCAGATGAAGTGGTGGATGCCGAATTCCACGCTTCTGAAGAGTAATCACAAAGCAACTAGTAAATTAAAGCGTCGCTTCGGCGACGCTTTTTTTTGGGGGGGCTTATTTTCCTGCCGGCAGATATTTATCAGGATTGTTGGCGGGCAAATCGGGGTCGTGATTCTCGTCGTGTGGATCGGACCCGTGTGGATCTGGCGTAATGTCTTTACCGGGATCATCGGGGGGATCAGCTGCGATCAAAATTGCGGGCTGACCTGAATGTAGGGAAGATTGTGGGGAAGACAGGCTGGATGTGTGAGAGCTGGCACAATATAGAAGGACTACGGCGCCAGCCGTCGAAAGGGCAAAAGTGAGCTTTGCCAGTTTATGCATGAGAAGACCTCCTACCCGATGTTCGGGCTGTTACACGCAACTTGGAATGCACAAAGTCGAATAGTGCCAAATAGGCGACGCCAGCGCCTATTACCTTCAAATCGTCAAAATCCGTCATTGCAGTAGACGTGTTTATCCTGCCACTCCTCTGTGCAGATTGCGTGTATACGCCGGCGCCGGACTGCTGGACATGGGTTTTGTCCCCCAAGTGGGAACTTCCCCCCTCTAAATAGGGAATCGCATCTAGCCGTCTGCGCCGATCACCGACCCGCTTGCTGCCGCACCGCATGCGGTGCTGGCGGTGGCCGAGCCATTCCCTGCGACAGCTTTCACGCCCCACGCGTTGGCACTAAATATGGTATTGCCGAGCAAGTTAGATGAAGTTGCCTACCTTATATTCAACCGGGCCAAATGCTTTTTGTTCTGTTGGCGCACTTATGTAATGCGCTGCCTCATCGTCTGGGCCAAATGGCGGAATCGCCACAGCATTGTTTGGGCGTGATCGGCAATATGCCACGAGACGACTGAATTTGCCTTTGAATTGAGGGTAGTCGTTCTTGATCATGTCTTTCATCATCGGATAATAGAATTTATACAAAGTAGCGCTCGAATCAGTTACGTCCACGACCCTGCCAGTGTCGCGATCTCTGTAAATGGTTATTGTCGGGTTCTCGATATTCTGCACTTGGGCTATCATGTTTTCGTACTTGGCACGATCGAGATCTGCCATCTCCAGGGCTGCTCCCATTCTTATGTGCTCGCGCAGCACTTCTATCTTTTGTTTGAGAGTGGGTGTCAAGCCCTGCTTGCATGAAAGTCCGGCACTAAGCTCTGTATATGCATGCACATACTTGTTTGGATTGTCCGTGGCACCGACCCAATTGACACCAGAAAGGTAATACCAGGTCGCATTGTCTGGGTCGGACATCTCCAGGCAGGACAAGTCTTTTGTGAATGACGATCCGATGTTTTCATAGACGCTCGGATTCATGCCGTTGGTATTATGGGTGGTGCGATAATTTCTGTCCATGTAAACGTGGCAAGTGAGCGCACGTTTATAGAGATCTTTGACCGTTAAACCCGGCGCCACCGTGCCGTGCAATGTAAACTCGTTTCTATCCTTGTAGCCCATGCCGCCGGTAGCCAGATCGTAGGAGTACCACCACTCTTGAGCGGCGTTGTAGTATTGGCCTTGCTGCTCGTGCAGTTGAGCCATGCGAATTTCATTGGCCAACTCGCCGTTTGGGCGCACTGCCGCCCCGCCACCACCACCACCCCTACCACCCCTACCAACGATTGAGCTCACCGCACTTACCGCCGATGGCGAAGAATTTGGTGCCGCAATTGTTGTTGGTGCCGCCGTGTTTGGTGCCGCAATGCTTGTCGGTGCCGCTAATCCTGGTCCGAGAATTGTATTGGTGAGCACGTTGAATAGTTTGCCTAAGCCGACCCTTTTAGAAGGCTTAGGGGATGTGGAATCGCTGTCCGCTGCCGTAGATGTAGACGCCGGCGCTGTCGGCGTCGCAACAGTGGTGCTGGCGGGAGTTGTGCTTGCTGGTACGGCAGTGGTGCTGGCGGCGGCAGCTGTGCTTGAGGAGGAGTAATTTCCAAGGGCAGAGCCTGATGAAGACTTGCCATAGTTGCCGGTGCCGTAGTCGTGCAGTTTTATCGGTTGTCCTGGTGTGTAGGTTGGGCCAGAACTACCGTCGACCAGGAGGTAACCCGGCAGCGCAGGCGTTGCGCCAGCATCAAATGAGCGGCTCTGGACATTTGCAGATGGCGAATGCGACTGAGACGGAGTCGTTGTTACCAGGTAAGCCAGAGTTGAGATCATGGGCAACAGCAACTGTTTTCGAATCTTCATTGAGGACCTTCAAGCCACAAGAAAACAATCAATACTATTGTGTTCAATTATAATCTCATATTGGCGAAGGAACTCGTCAGCGGTCCTGCTTGCAATCAGTCTGGTCCTGCGAAGTGCCAACCTGTCAGGATTGATCAGCGACAAATTTGCGGCGGAAACAGTGATATGCTGAAATCAATCGCTGAAATCAATTACGTAGTTCGAACATCGGTGCGTTAAATCATCTTACGAACGGTATCTGTCTCAAGGAGCGACAATGTTACTTTCGAAGACTTCAAGCTTTCTCACCAATTTAGTGGTCTCAGCCGGCATAGTATTTGCTGCGGCTCAAGCTGCCATGCCTGCTCCTACTGCTTCTGGCGCTGCTGGGCAGGGTGAGGTTGTAGACATCAATACTCTCGAAAAGCGCTTTTTCAGCCGTACATATGAAATGGATCCGTTGGACAAGAGGCTGCAGCGGCTGGAGTTGATGCTTTTTGGCAGCACACAAAGTGGCAGTCTGGCAGAGCGAATTGAAAGAATTGAGCAGACAGCAGCAGACCGTGGACAGCCGACAATGGGCGGCAAATCTGTCATGAAACAAAACAATGATATTGCTCTTTTGGAAAAGAAAATGCTTAAAAAGAGTTTTGCCGACGAATCAGCCCCGCAGCGTCTCAGTCGCCTGGAAAGCAAAGTCTTTGGACAGCCGACAAATGGGATGAGCACGGCTGATCGCATCGAGAGATTGAAGAAAATCGCCGGTGTCACTACTGCCCCCGAGATCACTCAATTCTCGGAGCGAACAGACGGCGACTCCTCAATGATGATGCCCTTCGGATTCAATTACAGCAGCCCATTTGGCTCCAGCAGACCAGAGATACCACAAATTGACGACATGTTTAAGCAGTTAAACAAAAACCTGCGTGGACTGCACCGCAGCCCCGACGGCATGCCTAATTATGGTACTCCCGATGGTGCCCCGTTGATACCACGAATGCCCAATGCCTCACCGCGGCCGGATACCGGATTGCCACCATACCTCGACCCCAACAGCATTTGATCTGTTGGGTCAGCGTCTGTTGGAAGCAGCATCTGGCTGCTTCGAGCCTGTTCGTGTCCGCAAGCGAGGCTTAGCTCTCAGATTTCGCTTTATTGGTTGTAATTCGAGCTTTTCTGCCGCCATTGGACAAAATAGCTTCGTCTTCCTCTTCCTTAACTTCGTTATATATTTCCTTGACGGTCTCACCAGCTTCGACTGCAGTGCGAACGATAAATTTTGTCGCTTTGCGGGCCAGGTCGCGTCCACCGGGAGTGGCAATCAATCCGACGGCAGCAAACAGACCGAATGGGCTCTTAAGCAGATCGAACAAATCTTTGAACATTTTCGTAACCTCAAAAAATTTCGTCTCAGCCAGAGCTAGGCTCGCTCTTGCTTGTGTATTCGTGAAGCGAAAATAATAGCACTTCCAGCCATCTGCATGACAATTTCACTGCTGCGTGTGTGAAGGAATTATCATCCCTTAAGCTATACATTAGCCCGGTTTAGCATGTTCTTGCTTTTGCTCCCACTAAAATAGTCAAGTGCCGATTCTTGAAATGGGGACAAATTGCCAAGTTCACTCCAATCCAGACCAAAGACTGCTGACCAGTCTAATTCTAAAGCGGATCACCCGGCGACCCGGAAGAAATGGGTAAGAAATGCTGCCGTTACGGCGCTGGCGCTTTTTGCCGCCGTCAATTTCATCTGCCTGCTTACTCCTGAAAAGAAAAAGCCGGCTGGGCAGGCGACCGATTCTGTTCGCGATTTGTGGAGTGGTACTGGGTCAATTGATCTGGCGGTAAACGGATTCAATGCTTTGAACCAGCGCCCGACCGTGGTGTTATTGGGATCGTCTTTGATTATGCATCCCTTCTGGGCCATGGATGCCGAAGTAAACAAAGGTATCCCGGACATTTTTCACTATCATGGTTCGAAAGCGTTCGAACGCAAGCTGGGACAAGATGGCGCTGCCAATCAGCGAATCTATAACTTCGCAATTTTTGGACAGATGATTTCGGATGCCTACATTTATGTGAATGAGTACTTAAAGGGCGACAAGAAACCTGACGTCCTCATGTTTGGCATTGCACCGCGTGATTTTTATGATGCAGACTTGCCGTCGCCCACTGCTACATTCACCTTCAAGAGATTGATTGGGCTGGATAATTTTGGCCGCTATGCAGATTCCTATTTCCCTGGTTGGCAGGACAAGGCTGATTGGCTTGCCTCGCATGTTTGTTATTTTTATGGAAAGCGTTGGCGACTGCAACATGAAGTGGGCAAGGTGGTAGATCGCGCCTACACGACCTTGGGTGTCCCCAATGAGGATCTCTCATTGACGCCGACCAAGGATACAGCAGGCTTTATGCTTAACGGATCCGCCGAACAACGTTGGGGCAGCAGCACCAGAGAATACCACCGGCGGTATCATGATATTGAGAATAAGGATCTGAGCATTCAGGAAGGTTTCTTGAGGAAGCTTCTGGCGTTGTGTGGAGAGCGGCATATCAAAGTGGTGCTGGTCAACATGCCGTTGAGTGAAAAGAATCGCGCCCTCTTGCCGCCCGGTTTCTATGATAAATTCAGAAATAAAGTGGCCGACATGGCCAATCGCCCGGGCGTGGAATTTGTCGATCTTGGCGCCTCACCGGCATTTCAACAAGATGATTTTTGGGACACGGCTCACCTGAACCAGGCTGGTGGGCACAAACTCATCGATCGCATCGCACCGCCTGTGGTGCGAGCACTTCAATCTGCTGACGTCAAATAAGTATTCAGACAGCGATGGCAAGTTCAGTTTAAGCTGCCCATCCGGCTAAGAAACAATTTCAGAATTACTGCGCTCTTACTGCGTTTCTTGGACGGTGATGGACTTGATTTTATCGCCTCTCCTGAGCTGCTGCACGACATCCATGCCACTCAAGACGCCGCCAAAAATTGCATAATGCCCGTCCAGAAATGGAGTAGCTGCCAGCGTGATGTAAAACTGGCAGCTACCTGAATTAGGATCGGCGCTACGCGCCAGGGCCACCACGCCGGGCGCGTTGTGGCTCAGCTTCGGGCTCACCTCAAGGGGCACAACGCGTGTCTGGTGCGTTGCCGGATCAGTGTACGAGCCCATTCCGGTGCCGGATGGATCTCCTCCCTGAATGCAGAAGCCGGGCTCGAAGCGATGAAAAATCAAACCGTTATAAAAACTCTTACCGGCCAGGTCGACGAAATTTGCCACTGTAATTGGTGCCAGTTGGCGGAAGAGGCGAATCTTGAAGGTGCCTTTGCTGGTTTCGATTATTGCGGTGGGATCAGATACAGAAGCATCCGGTTTAGATTGGCGATCAAACGACCATGGAGTATCCTGATCGGGACGCACGGCACGCAGGCGAAACATGCTGCCCTTCCCATTCAAGACCATGCCGTTGTTCGCTGGCTGCGGGGCATTGCTTTCGGGCACAGGGGGCTTCGACACAGTTGAAGCAGGATGTGGCGCGGTACTTGCTGACGGCAAAACCAGACCCGGCACTAAATCGTCGTTTGGATTCTCAGCCGTTGCAGATGCATCACTCAGGGATATCGTTGCCAGGACGATAACGCTGATGGAAATGGAGCGATTTAAGAGCATCGGTAGGCTTACTGCGTTTCTTGGACGGTGATGGAGTTGATCTTATCGCCTTTGGCCATACGCTGCACGACATCCATGCCGTTCAAGACGCCACCGAAGATTGAATACTTTCCGTCCAGATGGGGCTGCGGCGACATCGTTATATAGAACTGACAGCTGCCTGAGTCAAGGCTCTGGCTGTGCGCCATGGCCACGACTCCGGGGGCGTTGTGCCTCAACCGGGCGCTCACTTCAAGCGGCAGGAATCGCATCAGGTGAGTCGCCGGATCGATGTATGAGCCCAGCCCGGTGCCATATGGGCAGCCGCCTTGGATGCAAAAGCCTGGCTCTATGCGGTGGAAAATCAATCCGTTATAAAAGCCCTTGCTGACAAGGTCGACAAAGTTTGCCACTGTCAGTGGTGCAAGTTGGCGGAAGAGGCGAATCTTGATCGTGCCTTTGCCGGTGTTGATTATTGCGATGGGATCAGGCTTGGAAGGATCTGGTTTAGATGGCAGGTGAAACATGCTGGAGTTGTGCGCGTCGGTGGCGCTGTTTTGCGGTGGCGCTGCCCCAGACCGTCCGGGTGTGGTCGATCCACCCGGCAGCCCGGGTGTTGCCGCTGATGGCGCCGCCGACGTGGTTACGCGGGAGGTGGCATTTGGCGAGGGTAAAGTGATGTCCGGTGGCAATAGGTCAGGGTCTAATTTGTCAGCCATTGTGGGCGCAACACTCAGACACGTCGTTGCCACAACGATACTGATGATGCGAATGGTGTTGCGGTCTCTAATCATGTTTATGCTTGATGATATAGCTTCAGAGTGATAAAAAATCGGCTGTTTTTGCATTCTTGAGTGATAGGCACGTTATTCTGTCGGGATTTTCGTGGTTGTTTTGCCGATATAGCTCCAGAGTGATAAAAAATCGGCTGTTTTTGCATTCTTGAGTGATAGGCACGTTATTCTGTCGGGATTTCGTGGTTGTTTTGCCGATATAGCTTCAGAGTGATAAAAAATCGGCTGTTTTTGCATTCTTGAGTGATAGGCACGTTTTTGCTGCCGGATTTTCGGCCTCGTCATGCTCATTCCCATCCATTCTATATAGCAGCTTCGGTGTGTTCGGCATTAAACTGGGCAATATCTCTCTTTATCTGCGCAATCCTTTCATCAGGCATCGGATGATCAGACTGAAAGGCTGCCAACCTGTTGTTAAGTTGGGGATAGAGTCGCGCTATTTTCTGGTGGAAAGAGATGATTGCGTTTGGGTTGTAGTCGGCTTCCATGGCCAGGCGAACACCTGTTTTGTCGGCATCCGACTCTTCGCTTCTTCCGTAACGCAGCCTGTCCAACTCAAGATACTTTTGCAAGAGTTCAGCATATCTTCCGCCACCATGAAACAGCAACTCCAGAGTGACAGCGGTTCCGCCGCTATAAATCAGGTGGCGCAAATGATGGCGATTGATGACATGACCGATTTCGTGTCCCACCACTCCAGCTATCTCGTCGTTGTTGTCTGCCTGTTCGAGCCACTTTGAGTAGACGACAATGTTGCCACCAGGAAAGGCAAAGGCATTGATTTGATCCGACTGTTCAACCCAAAACTTGAAGTCAAATGGAGTGCTGCCCAGCTGTCGTGCAAGCCGCTCACCTATTTGCCGCAATCGGGCAACATCAGTGGCGGACGCCGGCTCCAGATTATGCGATTGGCGATATTGGTTAAACAACAGATCGCCAATTTGCGCATCAGCTGTCGGTGGGATTTTCTGAGACGCCCACCCGGCAATGATATCAACGCTGTTGCGCACTACCACGATAGTCAGGGCAATGACTACCAAAACGCCGGCTCAACCGACTAATACACGCTTGTTTCCGCGCCGATCATTCTCGATTCTTTGGCGCACAGTTTGATGAAAACTTTGATTACCGGCTCCTGCCAGTGCCGACAAGAGACGTTTATCGTGGCAAATGAAAGTCGCTCCGTCTGAGCGATTGCGCAAGATTGTCAACTTCTCCATGTAGCGGCTGGCTGAAGTTCCAGCTGCGAATAATCGATTGATTGCTTCTCGTTGTTGCATTCAATCGACAATCCTTTTTCGTCGGCGACAATAAACACCAGATCGGCATTGTTGCTGTCCTTGCGGTAGCGTTCAGCTTTGATCGACCGACTCATTTCCTCTCCGCGCCTTTCCATAATTCCCACTTTAGCCGAAAATGAGGGCACCACATCAGCAATGCTAGATTGTTTTAGCATTGCCAAGCTGGAATAATTGCTCAAAATTTGAGAGGCACAATAATGGCAGTACCTGTTCTAAAAACCACTTCGATTCGCAATGAGACATTTGCAAATTTGACTTATCACATCGAAGGAGAGCTCGTGCCTGTGTTGCAAATCGAGCTACCTGCAGGCGAGCGGATTATGTTCGAGCACCATATTTTGCTATGGAAAGATCCGCTTGTAGACGTCGAATTGATGCAGTTGAAGGGGGCAATGAAGCGGATGATCGCCGGCATGCCGCTGGTGATGACGCAAACACACGGACCAGGACGAATCGCCTTTAGCCGAGACGGCGTCGGACAGATCATGGCTATGCACCTGCAACCCGGGCAGGGTCTAGATGTACGTGAACATCAATGGTTGGCCGCATCATCAGGGGTCGACTATTCATTTGCCTGGGTCAAAGGAGCCTCCAACATTCTTCTCGGCGGCACCGGCTTGTTCGTAGACACCTTTCAGACCAGCCAACGCGAGGGCATCGTCTGGCTTCACGGTTATGGAAATGTATTTGAGCAACTACAGGCCGGCGAACAAATCGATCTCGAGCCGGGAGCCTGGATTTATAAAGATCGCACTGTTGATATGCAAACGGTTTTGCAGAAATTGGCTTCCGGACTTTTCGGAAGCACACAAATTTTTTGGAACCGCTTCACCGGCCCCGGACGCATTGGACTGCAGTCGATGTACTTGCAGCTCTACGGCGCCACGACATCGGATTAAAGCCAAGGATTCGTATAACAACAGCCTTCTCAGCGAAGAATCAGACCGATTAAAGTTCGAAATCTGAGAGCACAGTTACGTGTGGATGCAGGCTCAAGTAAGAGGCGGGAATCTCTGGGCACACCTGGCCCAACAAAGCTCGCTCCATAATCTCGCGCTTTTTCTGCCCGCTGACAATCAAGATCAGTTTTTTGCTGGCCAAGATGGTGCGAATACCCATGGTTACAGCCTTGCGCGGAATGGAAGTGGCTTTGGAAAAGTATGATTGGTTGGCTGCGCGGGTCGATTCGGTCAGCCAGATTGAGTGGGTCCAGCTATCCAGCGGTGTTCCTGGCTCATTAAAGGCAATGTGTCCATTTTCGCCGATGCCCAGCAAAGTCAGGTCCAGACCGCCAATTTGCTCGATTAGATGGTCGTAGTTATCGACCTGGCGTGGGTTGAAGGTATTTTCGCTCTTCAGATTGGTGAACTGATAGAGATTGGTCTGCAAGAAATGTTGGAACGAAATCTGCTCATCCGACTCCAGGTAATCGTCAAGGGCAAAACAGCGCGCCTGTGACCAATCGACCTTTCCTTCCTGCGACCACCTGGCCAAAAGGTGGTAGCAACCAAGTGGTGAGTTGCCAGTCGGCAAACCAAGGCAGCTATCCGGCTTCAGCGCCAGCTGGGCAGCGACCGCAGTGGCTATCTCTTCGCTTAAAACCTGATACTTATCAACCGTAGTCGTTTTCTCTTGCAGCATCAAAAACTCGCAAACGCACTTGTATATTATCTGCGACGGCTATTGCCAGCGGAACGATAGAATGTGGATATAAAAAACATGTTTCAATTGTTTTTAGAACTCTGGTAGGCTGCTTGAGATGAAGAACAGAGCAAAATCGGTCTCACTGACAGGCATTGCCTTGATGTTGGCGGCTGCCGTCATCACCGGAGTTCCTAAAGTTGAAGCGCAGACCTATCGCAATCTGCCCAAAGCCGGGTTCTTTAACAATTCGGGCTCTTATGGCACCAACAGTCCACTGCCCAAGGTCAACGGGCTGCATCTTGACGATAATCAGGAAGAACGGCCGAATAACCCTGGAGCGCCGCAGGGCCCGGGTCAGCCGTACAACCCTGGCGAAGAGACGGTAAATTGGGGGCTGGTGCGCTGGGAACCCAAAAAAATGCCCCTTGCCATTTGGATTAGCCCTGGCATTCAGCTGCCCGAAATTCCCTTTTCCCAGATTCAAAGCCAGCGGGTAGACATGGTCACACAGATGCTGCAAAACCCCAAGCCTTTCGATGGATGCCCAGTGGCACCAGGTTGGACACCTGAGACAAACGATCAAGTGGCGGCAGGCATAGAGCAATGGCGAGAGTTTGAGAAGGAAGGATTGTTCAGTTTCGGTTTTACCGATGATCCGCGCATGGCTCACATTATGGTCTTCTTTACCGATAATTTCAAAGAGTCGGATGCCCCTGGTGGTATTGCAGTTGGTGGCGTTACCTCCGGCCAAATCTACCCCTATGCGCAAGCGCAGAAAATGAAAATTAGACAAAAACCTGTGATCATCGAACTCTCCACCTCCGTTAATCATAATCCTCAGAGAATGCAGGGCGCCACCGCTCACGAATTTGGGCATGCTCTGGGCATAAAGGCGCACAGCCCATATCGTGAGGACATCATGAACGTGGACAGAGTGGTCGACTTTCTCTCGCCTTCCGATAAGGCGACCATTCGTTATCTCTATCACAAACCATTGCAATGGGTATATTGATTCGTTGTGTCTGTGACTAAGGCGATCGGGAGTGGTTGATGCCTAGAAAACAGGACGAACAGTTGCCGGAAGCGGCTCGTGAGCGGCTGCGAGCCATGCGTGGGCAAGATGGAGAAGAAGCGCTCTTCACCAGCGATTTGAGCGTGAATGAGTTTCTGCTCTTGCAAGAAACGAATTTTGCTCCGGCGGCAATGGTGGTCGGCACTTCCATTTATCACATCGGCGTGCAACAGCAGCGACAAAATCAAAACGAAGAGATGGTCGTTCTTTCCGAAGCGCTCTATCATGCCAGAGAGCTGGCCATGCGGCGCATGGTCGCCGAGGCGCATGAGCTGGGAGCGGATGGCATCATCGGTGTGCGCATAAAAGTGAAACATTTGGAATGGAACCCTGATCTGGCCGAGTTCATCGCCCTGGGCACGGCAGTCTATTATCAAGATTCCCACTTTGATTGGCGCGTGCATGGAAAGCCGTTTACAAGCGATTTGTCAGGGCAAGATTTTTGGACCTTGCTGCATTCAGGTCATCGCCCTGTCGGCATGGTCATGGGTAACTGCGTCTACCATGTCGCTCATCAAACAGCCGGCCAATGGTTTAAGACTGTGGGACAAAATGTGGAGATGACAAATTTTACGGAAGCTCTCTATGAGGCCCGCGAGTTGGCTATGGAGAGGATGCAGAATGATGCAGAAAAACTGGGCGCTTCTGGTATCGTCGGCGTAGACATTCACGAAGGAAACTACGCCTGGAGCCCTCATATCATCGAGTTCTTCACTGTCGGGACGGCGATTGCCCCCATGGATGCCAACCATAAAATTCCTGAACCGCATCTGGTGCTTTCCAGCAACGATGAGATGAGAACATCGAAGATAAAAGCAGTGGAAGAGGATTATTGATGCGTCGCCGAAACAATCCTGATGGAATCAGTGATGATGAGCGGGAAAAGCGCCAACAGGAAGATATCTACGCGCTCGAAGGTGGAGGTTTGCCGTTTTCTGCGCAAGAGAGATTACGTGAGATTGCTGAGGCTGAACATCCCGTATTTTCAAGCGATCTGACCACCCGCGAGTTCCTTGTTCTGAGCAATTCCAAAGTGCGACCGCTGGCACAGGTGATGGGCACTGCGTTCATGCGTATACCTAAGGACGCAGCGTCACTGAAGGCGGCGATCTCCGGTTCCGGTTCCGGTTCCAGTTCCAGTTCTTTTGGGTACAGCGACAGAAGCTCGCGCATATACTCGAGCATTGCCAACACCTACAGCCAATCCTATAGCCAATCCTATAATCAATCTTACAGTCAACCGTTCACCGGCGAACTTTACGATTTAAGCGAGGCCAGACTCCAAGTCAGACAGATGGCCATTTCTCGCATGGAGCAGGAAGCCACCATATTAGGTGCCTCAGGAATCGTCGGCGTGCGTGTCGTGAAGAAGGTGCATGATTGGTTCGGTCGCACCGTTGAATTCACCATACTCGGTACCGCCGTGCATGTGCCTGGTTATGACGGCGATAGACCATTCACCAGCTTGCTTAGCGGGCAAGAGTTCTGGCAGCTCTGGGAAGCCGGCTGGCAGCCAAAAGGAATCGCTCTGGGCGTTTGTTCCTACACCGATTGCACCGATTGGAGTGCCATCAATCAGCGCAGCTACAATCAGGAAGTGATTACCTATACTGATTGTTTTTATCAAGCACGCGAAATAGCAATGCAATATTTTATCAAAAACATGCGCCAATTGAGGGCTTCGGGCGCAGTCGGCATGGATGTGGAATACGAATTCGAAGAGGGCGAATCCGAATATGAAGTATCAGAAGGCGTCGAAGTCAAATATCTGCATCTGCTCACTCATTTTATCGTCATGGGCACTGCCATAGGTCGCCGCCAGATGCCACCAACCCATCAACCGCCGCGGCGGGTGCTGATCTACGACTTGCGCAAAGCAGGCGCGGCTAGCGTCACTTTCTCGGACAGCAAAAAGAACCAAGAGAAGAAATCGAAAGGCAAATCAGAAAAGCCAAAGCCGGAAGTGGATGACGGCGCGGATTAGTTGCGCGTGTCACTATGCTGGATCATCTTTTTTGATGATCCTCCGCGAAATTTTGCAAATACCAGAAGAGACAGTGATGGATTACTTCGATTTCTTTGCTTCTCGGTGCACCTTGGAGCCATCCGGGTTGATTCGTACTACTGAATGATCCGGATTGGTGACGATCTCTGTTCCGTCTTTGCGTTTTTCAACCGAGCCGCCATCTTTGAAGCGAATGAGCTTGGTGCCGTCAGCCCGTTTTTCTACTGAGCTGCCATCTGTGTTTTTGATGATCTCGGTACCGTCCGCCCATGCAGTGGCGGAAACGCAGGCAGCAAGAACTGATGTCATCAAAGCAAGAGATATTTGCGCGGACACGACAGTCAGGGCCAAATCTATAGCACTCCCGGTCCTGGTCTCACAGCAACCTATGGACCCTTCTAGTCAGGACCTTCTAGTCAAGCCATGTTTTCCGATTGGCCGAGTTCGGTATTGAGTGCCACTACAGGTAGTATTGCTGTCATTGTCATAGCAGACGAATTGAACGGGCGCAGGCTGCGTTAACTCGAGTGTGGCGCATAAGATCGGCATTATCAGCCGAGACTCTACCTCAGTGCCTTCTTGGGCGGCTCTGCTTGCTTGCCATGTAAGAGCGCAAAACAGCGTTCATTCGTGTTTGATATCCCGGTCCCTGAGCCGTGAACCAACGATACACGTCTGTATCGATCCGAATAGTTAGCTTGGTTTTGGCGTCTGGAATGACTATAGTGGCATCTTGCCAGAAGCTTGCGTCAGCCTCAGAAATATCAGAAAGATCGATGGGTTCTTGCCCTTCTCGCTGCCGCTTAAGCCGCTCCCAGTCAGTACCTGTTTTTTTCTTCTCACTCATAATCACGACCCTTGCTCTTGTCCCCACTCTGATCTTTGCGCTCTCGATCCTTGCGCTGTTTCCTTCGCTCAATGCCTAATTTTCGCATCAGTTCTTGTTCTTCGTGTTGTGTGGCCAACCGTGCTGAGATCAGTCGATACCTGTCGCCACGTTCTGTATAGACAACAACCAGCGGATGTCCGTGCAAATAACCATAGGCAGCTGTTCTTTCTTCGTCCTTCCGGTCCGAAGCAATTTCGATCGTTGGATGATCAAATAACTCCTTCGATTCCGTGCTTGCCAATGTTGGTCCGGTTTTTGTCCTCATCTCATTCAAACTTCACAGATAGCCCTTCTTGCTGTCTGTACAAATTGTACCGACAGCGGCAAAACACGTCAACTGCCAGAGAGGTACCAAACTGTGCCGACACTTTCCATGCGTACCCGGCCAAAATTGTATTGTCGCCCCTGTCAAAAACGGGGAGGGCTATGAGTCGGCCTTGACTCCTATCTTGAGTGTTGGCGCCCATGCTGCTTGTGCTCCCGCTACCTTAGAGCCCCTCAGGACTGCTGTCTTGCTTATCTCTTCCTAATTAGCCGAGAATAATGACGATGGCTCGACCCGATCGCGGCGCAACCCCTGTGCTTTGCGCTGTGCCTTCTTGTCGAACATCAGCCCATCGCCGCGCTGTTTGAATTCATCCGGGCTTTCCGGTCTGTTCCACTGCACCACTCCGGTGCTGGCGCCGACCACCACCTCATCGCCCACAGGATTTTCAAACGGCTGCAAAACGCGCACGCCCCTGGCTCCAAGTTGAGGACGATAGACCTGCGGTATGCCGTCACGCAAAGTTATGTTGTTGACCGGCTGATTCATTAGCTGCTGCATGCGGAACGGCTGCACATCAGCGACAACCGATTGCCCGCCCAAATATCCTTCCAGCACTCGGCTGAGCGATTCTCTGTTTGCCAGCTGTTGCTTAAAGACGTCGTCGACCTGATCCTTCGTGGCGTAACCTTTATCGACAAGAATTTCCCCAATCAATTGTCTGTTGTCCGGTGGCTGATCTCCCTGGACTTTCAAAGCCTCCTCTACCTGCGTCTCCGAGACTCCCTGCAGCTTCAGCAGTTGACCCAGCTGCGGCAAAAAGCGAAACGCGGTTTTGTTGGCCAGATTGGCAATGTCTTGATCGTTGTAAACCTGCAGTGTTTTTCCACCTACGTTCTCGTTCTCTTCAAATCCGATTCGGGCTTTCAACCGCGCCCCTTCAGCATCGATCGATTTGCTGTTCAGCGTTTCTCCCGTGATCGGCTGGCGCGCTTGAATCAACTGTTCCGCCAACTGCAAAACCGTTTGATTGTCTTGCGCAGTCACCGATCTTGGCAGCTGTTCCAACTTTGCCAGCTGGGCCGGATAGCCGCTCATCAGTTGCTCAGCCGTTGGTGGACCGTTGCTCACACCCAGGCGCATGCTCTGCTCGAATTTATCAGCCAGGCGACTGGCATCACTGAGCGCCGTATTGGGCATCACCGCCATGAACTCATCGCCACCATCGCGAATGTGAACGTCAGTTCCGCGCGAATAGAAACGGCGCATGAAATCAGAGAACTCTTTCAAAACCTCATCGCCCTGGTTGTGACCGAATTTGTCATTTACGACTTTGAAGTTATCGAGGTCGGCGTAGGTCATAGAAAGAGGTTCGTTGCTGCGGGCGGCGCGAGCGATTTCTGACTGCATAGCTTCACGCCCACCAGTTTTATTTTTCATGCCCGTCAAACCGTCTACTTGAGCCAACTCTTGTGCTCTCACGGCATATCCGCGTGGGTGCACTTCGATTGGTCCAAATGAGACGATCGGTTTGCCGTTGCTGATGCGATCATTTATGCGCGACGTGATCGCCCCGGTTCCTTTGTTCACCCCATAGTCGAGCGCTCCGAACATGGCTCCAAATGCACCATACGAAGCCACATCTTTACCAACTCCTTCCAATGTAATCGGTTTGCTGTTGAATCCGCTGTCGAGCAGCGAATGGCTCAGTCCTCCGGCAGCGCCGGATAGACCAGAGACACCAACAGTGCCCAAGAAGCCAGTCGTTTTGCCCATGGCGGTATAATTTCGCAAGCCGATGGAGGCACCGTTCATGGTGGCGAAGGTGCCGAAACCAATTGCTGCGTTGCGCAATTTGTTGCCGTAAAAATCTTTGTCGTCCACCGGCATCGTCAATTCAAACAGAGCGCCTGTGGTGCCGGCTTCCAAAATGGGCACGCTGGCGGCGCGGCCAAACATAGATTGCCTTCCCAGACCCACCCCTTTCGACAAAACATAAAAGTCTGCCACGTTGCCGACGACTGAACCGGCAGACGTCCACAAGTTGTCATGTTCCGGTTTGCTCACCCAGCCTGGCCCACTGATTGTCCAGGGGGTGACATGACTGACAATTTGCGCTACACCATCGAGCGGTTGTTCGATTGCTGAGTAGGCAGCAGAGTGCAAAGCGTCGGACACTCCCGAGAGAATGCCGCCACTATCTTTTGCCTGCTGCCGGTCGCCTGGCGCCGGGGTTGGCGCATCAGCCATAAGTCCAGGACCTCATTACCTGCCGCTATATACCCAGAATAGGGCTTTTCCAGCGCCTGAGCTCCTTGCATCAAGGGCCTTTTGTCAACCGGCGAATTTGTTGTGATAACAGTGGTATAAGTCGTTAAGGAATTTGAGCAATGCGGCAGAGCAAATGACTACGATTAAGTCGGTGAATTTTGACCCCTCGATCATCAAAGGATGGACCAAGGACGCCGAAGATGCCCAGGGAATTGCCTGGATGGACGATCCGGCAGACACTAACTATCTTTTGCTGAAGCAGTTCTTCGATCACCATTGTGGTCTGCCAATCGATGATCTTGCTGCGCTCAGAGATTCAATTCGCGTCTATGCAAACGAACGTGGCGGCGGGCTGATTTCGTGTGATTTGTTAGAGGAGAAGGGTGTTCCACTGATAAGAATAGTGGAGAAAATGCCGATGCAACCTCACGGAATGGCTTACGAAGGCACTCTTTATGTGGCCGGAAAAGACACTACTTTCATCTTTCGCACAGTCTGTTTGGAACGCGGTACCACAGGCGCGCGCGATAACTCCGTGCTGGCAATATGTTTCAGTCAGGGTGTGGTGCAATTCGATCCTAAGACAAAGTCTATGGCCGGATGGACCAGAGATCCCTACGACCCGGGTGGAGTCTATCCGTCGATGCCTAATTTGTCTGAGGATGAGAGGTACGATTCGCAGTTTCCCGATCATCCGCTTTCACGTTGCCGAAGGTTGCTGAGAAAGTTGGAGACCTCGCTGCAGTTCGATGAGGAGTTTTTGGCTGAGTTCAAAGTGAAAGAGGAAGAGGAGCAGGAGTCAAAATTCGAGATAGAACAGCGCCAGGTGGAGGCTGAACTGGAGCGCCGGGCTGAGGCGGAAAGGCAGCGGCAGGCTCGCTTGGACGCAGAAGTTGAGCTGGAGCGAAAGGCCAGCGCCGAAAGGGAGCAAGAGGCTGAGAAGGAGAGGGCGGAAAGAGAACGGCAGGCTGCTGCAGATGTGGAGCAACAGGCGCAGGCGGAGCTGGTGGCTGCAGCAGAGCTGGAGGCGGCGGCGCAATTAGAGCGGCTAGCGGCCGCCCAAAAGGACGAGCGGCAGGCTGCGGCTGAGTTGGCTCGAAAAGCGGAGTTAGAGCGCCAGGCGGGGGCCGACCTGGAGCGGGCTGCGGCCGAGCGCGAGGCCGCCGCGGAAGTGGAAAAGACGGCACCTAGAAGCCGGTCGATGTCTCTTGGATGGTCTCAGCAAGAGCGACAGGCTGCAGCAGAGGTGGAACGGCAGCCGGAAGCAGAGGTGGAGCGGCAGCCGGATGCAGAGGCGGAGCGGCAGCCGGAAGTCTTGCCTCCATCGCCAAAATCAGACAGGGTGAGACTAGACGAGGACATTACAGCAGTTATTACGTCCGCCCATGCTGGAGACGTGGATGCCCAATTCCAGCTTGGCAAAGCGTATCGAGATGGCAAAGGCGTAGGCCAAGATTCTGAAGACGCGGTTTTCTGGTTTCGCAAATCGGCAAAAAACGGATATGCGCAGGCTCAATATACGTTGGGCGAGGTGTACGACACAGGCGATCTGGTCAAGAAAGATGTGGAAGAAGCGATTCGTTGGCATCGTATGGCTGCTGACCAGGGGCATCTACAGGCACAGATCAACCTGGGCTGTCTTCTTGAGAAAAGAGATGCTGAAGAAGAAGCGCTGCAATGGTTTCGAAAGGCCGCGCAACAGGGTGAAAAGAACGAGTCTGGTTATGGACAGAGCAACTACGGGCGGTGCCTCCTTTACGGTATTGGTGGTGAGCAAAACTTTGCGGAAGCCGTCAAATGGTTGAAGGAGGCTGTGAAGCTCAACGTGGACAATGATTCAGCGCTCTACATGTTGGGCGGCTGTTATGACAACGGAGACGGCGTGGAGCAGGATTATGTACGCGCTTTCGACTTATACAGACGGGCGGCAGAGCTGAACTATGGAATGGCTCAATACGAGGCGGGAAAGTGCTATCTTGATGGAAGAGGCGTCAAAAAGCAGCGCCAGAAGGCGATAGAGTGGTTCGAGAAAGCTTCTGAGAATGGACACGAGAAAGCCGCCAAACAGCTTGAACTTTTGAAAGAAGAGTCGCAGCTTTGAAAATAATGGCACGCCGGACAAAAGCGTAGTTTCTGATTCAGGTGAGTTTGTAGATGGGCCGGGAACCTGCAGTCTATGATCCGTATTATTTGCACAATGTTCGAGCCTACGAAGCAATGTGCGAACTGGAGCATGAAGAGCTGGTGAAGCTGGCAGACGAGGGCGAGCCATATGCGCTTGTTGCTCTAGGGGCAAAATTTTCCAACGAAGACGAGGAACCGCACGATCTGCCCAAAGCGGCTCAGTACTACAAAAGGGCGGCGGAGAAAGGTTTGGCTTTTGCCCAGGTGCTTGTTGGCGAGTGTTATCGAGACGGCGCCGGTCTAGAATCAGACAAGGCGGAGGCTAAAAAGTGGTTTCAAAAAGCGGCAGTGCAAGGCGCACTACCGGCGATGCACCAATTGGCTCTTTATCATTATCAGGATGGCAAACTATCCGATGCCATGGAGCTTTTATTTACTGCTGCGGAAGGCGGATTTGCGCCATCGCAGCTGCAATTGGGCAATTTATACGAATACGATAAGCAGGTGGGAATCAATTACGATGAAGCCTTCAAGTGGGTGAGTAAGGCGGCTGTTGAGATTCCCGATGCCAAATACGAATTGGCTCGCATGCTCAAAGGCGGCCGTGGTTGCGAAACCGACCCAGTGGCGGCGCTGGTTTTGCTTGAGGAAGTGTCGAAGGAAGGTCATCTTAAGGCATCGTTTCAATGTGGACTGATGCACTGGATGGGAGACGGTACTGTAAGAGACGTGGAGCGTGGCGCTCGCTTCATTGAGTGGGCAGCAGGAGAAGGGCACTTCGAAGCGCAAGACTGGCTCCATAAGAACAATCAGGTGCGCGAAGCGGCTCACTCTTTTCAGGCAGAGAATGATATCGATGATTGGTTGAATGTGGCGGAGCCATCACAAGCTGCCTGGGATGCATCGGCCGGGTTGGGTTGGCACGTTGATGAAAAAGGGCTGCCGGGGCGCACACGCGAACTGTCCGAGCACGGCGCTTTTGCCCTTGATTCGCATTTCGCTCATTATCGCTGCCCGTCCTGCAAAACTGATTTTGCTGCCTCGGCTGTCGGGCACATTCCAAAGGTTTTCTATAGAAGTTGGGACGAGTTGATCAACTGGTTGCACTTGATGGCTCATCTGGCCTTTGATGAAGATGAGTGCAAATGCCCCACATGTGGTGCACTTTCACCGCTGGCATTTGTTGATCTTTTCTCTTTCAATTCGCAACTGCAAAAAGATCTGGTCATGCGAACACTGTATCCAGACCGGGAAAATGTGCCACTGTCTTATAAGTGCTTGTCTTGGAACGCTGACGAAGGTTTTCAGCGTGTAGACATGAATGAAATCAATGCGGAAAGTCTGGCTTTAGACGCAATGGTCAGGCGCATCGGAGTGATGTTGGAATTCGAGGGGCTGGAAGCAGTAAAGGAAGACATCAAGGATAGTATCAACGATTCTGAGCTGGCATCAACATTACTGGAGTCAATTCCGCTCATCAATCGAGAGGACAAAAGATTGATTGGTCTTGGTGAATTCGCCTGCCATCAGCTGATTGAGACTTATCCATACTGGGCGGATCCGTACGCCATCCTGGCGGAATGCTACATGCTCATTTACGAAGATGAGCCGGACGATGCCGAATTGAAAGAGCAAATAAACAAGATCCTTTTGGTTGCATTGTCACTTGATCCTCATCAAGTTCTAGCACTTCACTTGCGCGACGAACTGCTCGGCATCGAACCGGACTGACGTTGCCGGGACAGCAAGATGCCGGACCAACCGATCAAAACCCACGAGCGGCCTGCCTTCATCAGGGTCCTATAATTTTGTGTGGACCAGCCGCGCAACACGTCTCCCACAAGAACCACAATGTGCGAAAATCTCGACACCATAACGTGCTATCTCTCGAGAATTCAAAACAGCCCAGTTTTTTATCTCTCCGGAGAGATAACGGCAAAACAACAGCGACAATCCCGACACTATACTGTGCCTTTAGGGGCATTGATTAATATGGATTGTCGCCTTCCAGATTATCCTCGTAGGTGGGGAGTATGCTTTTACACCAGGGTACATCGTCCCTTTCCTCCACAACCCGATTGGGGTCTGGATGGATTGTAAATCTCGAGTCATTTGAAGCAAATTTTTCAAAGCCAAAGATTGTTCAAAAACCAAAATGATCAAATGGCTCAACCTACAGAGAATGCAAAATGACTGAACAACCGATCAAAATCAATGAGCGGCCTCCGTTCATCAGGAAAATCATTCTGTCAATTGCCGCCTTCCCATTTGTTCTTCTAGTCGGCACCTGGGCTTTTACACCAGGGTATATCGTTCCCTTCCTTAACAATCCTATAGGACGCTTGGAAATGATTGGATTAGGGATTTGGGAAATAATTGGTTTCGCGCTTTTGTACATCTTCTGTCCTCGCAGCAAAGGACTGGCAATTACTGCTGTTACTATCGTAGCCTTAGTCAATGCCGGACCCCTGACCCTGGCGACATTGCTTGGACCGGCGCTCTTCGCCTCCAGTACTGAGCACTTGGATCTTGGCCCCATCATGGGAGGTTCGCGATGACCTTGTTGTGGCTTGGGCTCATACATAGGTCATTCCTGTACAAAACATTCGCTACTATGGAGTCACCGACGGCGGTGCCTTAAGACCAAAGTGCGCAGCGGTTCTGGGACGACCTGAAAAAAGTGCGAAGAGACACACTTCGGGGTGAAGCTTGCGGACCGGGGGAACATTTCCGTACTTTTCTACCACTATCAATGATAATTTGCTTTGTTTGGTGTGCATAATGAGGCTACCATGGGATCTGGGCTTAACGACGACTGGCAGCAATACAAAGCAAATGCTGAAGCAGCGTTTGCCGCTGGTAACTTCGCACAATCTGAAGCCCTGTGGGCGATGGCAGTCCTACTGGCGGAGCAGCTTGGAGCGGCAGACGCTCGGCTCACTAAAAGCTTGGATCACCTCTCCCAATCGCTATTAAGGCAGAGAAAATACGGACTGGCGGAGATCTTCCTACTCCGCAGCTGGAAAATCAAGACAAAGCTACTGCCTGCAGAACCCACTGAATTGGCCAAGACTTTGAACATGGTGGCTGAGCTGTTTTTTCAACAGGGGAGGATCCTCGAGTCTGAGCAATTGTGCGCGCGCGTGTACACCATGTACAGAGATTGCTATGGGCTGCAACACCCTACCACAGTAACTGCAGGGAATAATCTGGCAACAGTAGTGCAACTGAGGAAGTCTCATGATGAAGAGAAAAGGAAGGCCGCCGTAGCCGAACAACAGTCGGCAAGCGACGTTCAGTGGACCACGGGCCCACGGACCGCTGTGCAGCCGCCGAGCCCACAGCCGGCGGAGCAGACGCCGAACCCACAGCCCACGGTGCATGCGCCGGCGCCACAGCCCACGGTGCAGCCGCCGAACCCACAGCCCGCGGTGCAGCCTCCGAACCCACAGCCCGCGGTGCAGCCTCCGAACCCACAGCCCGCGGTGCAGCCTCCGAACCCACTCTCAGCCCCTTGATAGTGACGCTGCCCAGGTTATCGGGGATGT
>Ga0182024_10004041_pt1 | contig 34172 bp, 31 predicted proteins | sample P32metaG_FD_120480 | JGI IMG/M metagenome (GOLD analysis project Ga0182024, IMG submission 120480) | Permafrost microbial communities from Stordalen Mire, Sweden - P3-2 metaG (Illumina Assembly) | ecosystem: Environmental > Terrestrial > Soil > Wetlands > Permafrost | place: Sweden: Stordalen... | reverse complement strand
GGAATCAAGCTCCATCAATATCGCCGCAGCCCAGGAACCCGCGAGCCCGAACCCCGCGAGCCCGAACCCCGCAAGCCCCAATCAGGATCAGCAGTCTACGGCGTCCGAGAACCAGGGCCAGGTGAGCGTGCAGGCCCGCATCCGCGCGCGCCGGGAACAGCGTCGGGCCCAGGCCATCCACGACACCTATTCGCATCTCTACGAAGCATTCATGGGCGGCGGCTATCTGCGTTTCACGCCCGGTCCGAGCCTGCAACGTGCCACGATGTACTCTTGGGACGCAGCGGTCACTCGCTACTACGGCGAACGTCTCGGCGTCACGGTCGACGGCCGCGGCTATTACGGCACAGCGTTCGTTGGCCTCAATCCTTCAGCGATCACTCGTCCGGCCATCAGCCAATACGGAGTCCTTGCAGGGCCCACCTATCGTTTCTACCTGCGGCCGCGCTATTCCATCAGCGCCCACGCCCTGGGAGGTGTGGCTCTCGGTAATTTTTCGGGTGACACCAGCGGCTTTGGTACCGCGGTCCTCGGTCTCTATCCCGACTCCACGACCTACGCAATCGACGGCGGCATCATCGGCGAAGCCAATGTGACTCCGACCCTGTCTCTGCGGCTGGCGGGAGATTATTACGGGACGGGCTTTGGTTCGACCATGCAGAACAGCGTCGGCTTCACCTACGGCTTCGTCTACCGCTTCGGAAAGCAGTGAAAGAGCAGTTCTAAAGAACAGTTCTTAGTTCGTAGTTCTCAGCAATTCGCGGAGAAGTTGCGCCGTTTGAAACTGTGAACTAAGAACTGTGAACTAAGAACTGTCATTTGTGTGCCGCATAATCCCTGGCTCCCAGCAGGTGCAGCGAAACATACGGTTCATCGCCAACCACCCAGCTGTCGTGGCCAGGTTCGATGAAAAAGACGACGCCCGCCTTCATCTCGAAGATGCGTCCATCGTCCATCGCGCTGTCGCACATCCGGCAATCACCGTCCCCACATGTTCCACATCGCAACTCGCTTTGCCCAGTGCACGGCCCACATGGACTGACCAACGCCAGCCCGGCTCGTACGTCGCGCGCCCAATGGTCATGCCCCCGATGTGGATCAGTTCGAACTTGCCTTTTTCAAAGACGCGCACCTCATCCGGCCGCTCGAACCGCCTGAGAACAACCTCGTGCATCGATGACCTCCACAAGCAGTTCTAAGTTCGTAGTTCGAAGTTCACAGCAATCGCGGCAAAACTTCGATAGCTGACGACTGCGACCTCGGGCACTGTTCAACTCTGAACTAAGAACTCTGAACTCCGAACTGCTTTACTGCAGTATCGCAATCCCCGCAATCCTCCGCTGCCACTCCGCCGGCCCGGTCTGGTGCACGCTCGTTCCCTTGGCGTCCACCGCCACCGTCACCGGCATATCGCGCACATCGAATTCGTAAATTGCCTCCATGCCCAGGTCTTCAAACGCAATAAGTCGCGATCCATGAATCGCCTTGGCAACGAGGTATGCAGCGCCACCCACCGCCATCAGGTAAACCGCGCCAAATTCCCGAATCGCATCGATCGCAACCGGCCCGCGCTCCGCCTTGCCCACCATGCCCAGCAATCCTGTCTCGGCCAACATCTGCCGTGTGAACTTATCCATGCGCGTCGCCGTCGTCGGCCCAGCCGGTCCCACCACTTCCTCGCGCACCGGATCGACAGGCCCCACGTAATAAATCATCCGATCGCGAAAATCCACAGGCAGTTTCTCGCCGCGGTTCAGCATGTCCGTCATGCGCTTGTGCGCCGCGTCGCGCCCCGTCAGCAGCTTCCCTGTTAGCAGCAGCACTTCGCCCGGCTTCCACGTTGCAGCCTCCGCGCGCGTTACTGTATCGAGATTCACGCGCCGCGCACCGCTCACGTCATACGTCAGCTTCGGCCAGTCTTCCAGGTTCGGCGGGTCGAGATACACCGGTCCCGATCCGTCCAGCACAATGTGCGCATGGCGAGTCGCCGCGCAATTGGGAATCATCGCCACCGGCAGGTTAGCCGCGTGCGCCGGCGTGTCCAGCACCTTCACGTCCAAAACAGTAGTCAGCCCGCCTAATCCCTGCGCGCCGATGCCCAGCCGATTCACCTTGTCGTAGAGTTCCACGCGCAGCTTTTCCGCAGTCGTCGTCGCCCCGCGCGCGATCAGGTCCTGAATGTCGATCGGATCCATCAGGGCTTGTTTCGCTAGCAGCATGGCCTTTTCCGCCGTCCCGCCAATCCCAATGCCCAGCATCCCCGGAGGACACCATCCAGCTCCCATGGTGGGAACGGTTTTCAGCACCCACTCCACCACCGAATCCGACGGGTCCAGCATCACGAACTTCGACTTCGCTTCCGACCCGCCTCCCTTCGCCGCAACCGTCACCTCAACCGTATTGCCCTTGACTAACTCCACAAATACCGCTGCCGGCGTGTTGTCCTTCGTATTGGTCCGCTTGCCCGCCGGATCGGCCTGCAGCGATGCCCTCAGCTTGTTGTCCGGATCGAGATACGCACGCCGCACGCCTTCATCCACCATCCCCTGGACATCGAGCGAAGGGCTCCCGCCCGCAGGGCCCTCAAAGCGCACATCCATGCCAACTTTGACGAAAGCATTGACGATCCCCGTGTCCTGGCAGATCGGCCGATGTCCCTCGGCGCACATGCGGCTGTTGATCAGGATCTGCGCCATCGCATCGCGCGCCGCCGGCGATTCTTCGCGATCGTATGCCTTTGCCAGGCTGGTGATGTAGTCCACCGGATGGTAATAGCTGATGTACTGCAGCGCACCCGCGACGCTGGCGATGAAATCTTCCTGCCGAATGACAGTCATTCTCGAAGCTCCCTCGAACCTTGACGCTTCTAGGGTAATGGATGGGGTGAGATCGTGGCAGCCTAATGAGAGGTGATGCGGCAACTCCTACTGCGATTCGACAGGAATAGAAGACGCCCGCAGATAGTAGACTCGCCTTTGTTCCATTGTGGAGGTCGGCTGTGCGATTACTGCTGCGGCTGGTTACGCTGGGAATAGCCATTTTTTTCGCGTCTGAGATTGCGAGCACACAAGGCAGCCCGGCATTTCAGTTCCAATTTACGGAAAAGCCCGGTCCATATGCGGTTGGAATCAAGGTCGTGAAGCAATATGATCGCTCGCGCAAATTTCAGGTGACGGTCGACTCCTCGAATGGGGCGAGCGCCACGGATAGTCCTCGGCCTTTGCAAACATTAGTTTGGTATCCGGCGGAGAAATCCAGCCAGCGGCCGATGAGCTTCGGCGACTATGCGGAGTTGATAAAGACGGAAACAAGCTTTGATAAGCCCGTCGAACAGGGCAAGCCACAGTCGTTTGTTGAGGCGTTCATGCACGGCACGGAAGACCTCTACGCTTGGGCCGTCCGTGACGCGGTGGTGAAAGCCGGGCATTTTCCCCTCGTGATTTATGCGCCTAGCGTGAATGCGCCCGCGACCGAGAACATTGAGCTTTGCGAATACTTGGCGAGCGAGGGCTTCGTGGTGATTGCCAGCCCAAGCATGGGGGCAATGTCGCGAACCATGACCGTGGACATTGCGGGCGCAAACGCTGAGGCTCAGGACATCTCGTTCTTGATCGATTATGCAAAGTCATTGCCGGATTCGGATATGTCTGAAGTAGCGGCGATGGGGTATAGCTGGGGCGGCATGGGAGCGCTGTTTGCCGCGGCTCGAGATCAACGTATCCGTGCTCTCATCTCAGTCGACGGGTCGTTTCGATATTCTCCGGAGACGGTGCGGCAGGCGGGCGATATCCATCCCGATCAGATGATGATTCCTTTGCTCGTCTTCAGCCGGGCTGAGGAATCCCTCGAAGCCTGGGATGCAATGCGAAAAGACAGGGATCATTGCAACTGCTCTCCGAATGTGCTGAACGAGTGGACCAGGGGTGATCTGGTGCACGTGCAGATGCTTGGAATTTCGCATATCCAGTTCAGTTCGCTGTATCAACGCAGCGAGCGGTTCAAGCGAGAGGGGATGCATTTTGTCCCAGCGGATTATTCACTCGAAGAGGGCGCGGCAAGCTACAACTGGATGGCGCGCTACGCGATCGAGTTCTTGAATGCCTATCTGAAGAACGATCAAGCTGCACACCACATTCTTGGACAAGGCACATTGCAGAACGGGGTTCCAAAGCACCTTCTGTCGGTCAGTGTCCGGCTTGCAGGCGCGAAACACGAATGAGAGACGTCTTCGTCACTTCAAGGAAAGGACTCGCACTTGGGGCGGGCTTTAGCATCCGCAATCCATCACTCGGGATCATCGAGGAGATGTCGTCCCGGCAGCATCCGCCGGTGCAGAATCCGGCCAATGAATACGCCCTTTTTCTTCGCTCGATAGAAGATGACATGGCTCTGGTGCTCAATGCGCCGATATTCCGGCCGAACCGTCGCGCAAGGCCGACCCATTGCAGGTGTCTGCGCGAGCTGCTGGAAACATGCCTCCAGACTATCGAGATAACGATATGCTTGTTCCGCGCCCCAGGTATCCACGGTGTAATCCGCAATCTGGATCAGGTCAAGACGGGCCAGCCGCGAAAGCCGATACTCAGGCACCGTTGCCCAGCACCAAGGCGCGTCTGCGGATGCGCTCCCGCACCTCGCCGATCACATCTCCTGCAGCCGTCCCACTCTCCTCGCCCGCTTGCACAGCAGCACGAATGGCCTCCAACCTGGCTTTGTCTTCCAAATCGCCCTGCTCGAGCGCCCGCAGTCCTGCACGCAGCACTTCGCTTGCGTTGGCATACTGGCCGCTTCGGATTTTTGCATCCACAAAGCGGTCCATCTTAGGAGTCAGGTTGATATTGCGCGTCGGCATGGTATTCCCTCTGCCAATGCTAGCTAAGTTGGCAATAATTGGCAATCAACCCGATTGAAAATCCTGCGCACGCTTGACCGGTCAGATGCAGGCAGGAAACAACTCACCCTGCGAGTGCCGACCGCAGATCGGTGTGCCCAAAATCATCGCCCTTGAAAAGAATCGGCTCGCGCTTCGCCCGCGCCAGCGCATAACTGAAGCAATCGCCAAAATTCAAATTCGCAGGGTGCCCGCTCCCCCGGCCGTAGTCACGATAGGCCTGCCGCGCAATCTGCGCCTGTTCGGCGGTCACCGGCTCCACTTCGATTTGTGCTCTATCGATCAAATCGTCGAATGCGCGGCTGATTTCGGGCTGTCTTAGTCCGTCGAGCACGATCGATGCCTGAAAATATGTCGCAGCGGAGATTTTCAGGTCCTTCTCGGCTTCAAGAATTGCTGAGAAAGCGGCTTGTTCGGGTTCGCGTTTAATAATTGCGACGAGCGCTGATGTATCGACGATCATAGAGGCAATCCCGTTTCTTTATCGAAGAGCAAGTCGCCTACCTTGTCGGAGGATGGCAAATCCTTCAATAGGGGCGCGGTACGCTTTGTCAGCTCGTCGAGCCAGGCGGCCAAGCCCTCCTTCGGATTTGGCTTTTGCCGTTCCAGCCGCTCCTTCAGTGCAATAGTCACCGCGCGGGTGACACTCTCGCCCGTCTTTCGAGCCAGTTCCTTGGCGAGCCGTTCAGTTTCAGGATTCTTGAGACTTAGAGCCACGGAATTCTACCTTTCTACCATTATTTTCTACCATTCTACCACAAAGCGGGATCTCCGGCCGAACTCCGAGCCGAAAGACTCAGCTCCACTTCCCAATGCCCTAATCTAAAGGGTATGAACGACTACCCGGCAGACGCCCTCCCGCCCGAATCCCCCCACACCATCCCCGAGCTGGACGGCAAAGCGGCCACAGATCCAGTTCTCGACCTCCTCGTGGTGGGCGCCGGCCCCACCGGTCTCGCCTGCGCGATCGAGGCCCAAAAGGCGGGCTTCCGCGCCGCTCTGGTCGACAAAGGCTGCGTCTGCAATTCGCTTTATCACTACCCGTCGCACATGACCTTCTTCACCACATCCGAGCTGCTCGAGATCGGCGACATCCCTTTTCCGAGCCCCAACGCCAAGCCATCCCGCAACGAGGCGCTCGAGTACTACCGCCAGGTCGCGGCCTTCTACAAACTCGACGTCCGTCAATATCAGCGCGTAGAGCGTGTCACCGGCACGGACGGCGCTTTCGACGTCCACACCGTCGACCGCTTCGACCGGACCGGCGTCCTGCATGCGCACAAACTCGCCGTCTCCACCGGCTACTACGACCTTGCCAACATGATGGGCATTCCTGGCGAGGAATTGAGCAAAGTCAATCACTACTACGACGACCCGCATCCCTACTTCGGACTCGATGTCGTCGTCATCGGGGGCAAGAATTCAGCGGCCATCTCCGCTCTCGAACTATGGCGACATGGCGCTCGCGTCACGCTCGTCTATCGCGGCGATGGTGTCCAGCCCCACGTCAAGTACTGGATCAAGCCCGACATCGAAAACCGCATCAAGAATGGCGAAATCAAGGCGTACTTTCATTCCAACGTCGTCGAGATTACTCCGGACGCAGTAAAGCTCGAAACCCCCGATGGCCCGCTCACCCTGAAGAACGACTTCGTCTTCGCCATGACCGGGTACCATCCCGATTTTGCCGTTCTTGAGAACTTCGGCGTCGAGTTTTCCGGTCCGGATAAGTTGCCCGTCTGCGACCCGAAAACCCTGGAAAGTAACGTGCCGGGCATCTACCTCGCGGGCGTCATTGTCGCCGGCTCTCGCACCAGCGAGATCTTCATCGAGAATGGCCGGTTCCACGGGCGCCAAATCGCCCAGGCGCTTACCTCGAAACTTCTTTGAACACCTCCGAGACTCTTTCGGCAACTTCGCAATTTAGACGCCATTTGTCCCCGCGCCGCATCTTAAAGGCACGGGATGATTCCGGTTACCTCAGGCGGAACTTTTCCCGCCGGTCCGGGTTCAATCCGAATGACAGGCTTGGCACTTTCTCGTCTAATGAAAGCAGCCAAAGCCGTAATTGATTTGCAGGAGATCAACGATGAATGGGCCTTTGTTCAAGCGAGTGATTGCACGCTCTGTGGCGTGGGCAGCCGCTGCCGCTTTGTGCAGCATAATTGCGCTGGCTCAGGACGCGGCGCCCGCGGCCGGACAACGCACCGACGGGCAGATCGAGATGGATGTGGTGCACGCGCTCGATGCGTCGCAGGCGCTCAAAAACGATCTCATCACCGCCGCCACCATTCAAAGCCAGGTCACTTTGTCGGGAACAGTTTCGACTGGCGCTTCGAAGCAGTTGGCAGAGTCCATCGTGCGCGGCGTGCCCGGGGTCACTGGTGTGAAGAACAACCTCAATGTTGGCAATCCAGCCAATGACCCGAACGTCCAAGGTGCCGCGACTGCGGAGAACGACGATTCCGCGTCGCAGGACATGGCGACTAACAACCAACAGGCGCCCCCGGCTGCTGCGCCCGCTCCGGACTATGGCCAGAACGCACCTCCCCAGAATGCTCCGCAAGAGAATCAGCAAGCCAATCAGCCGGCGCCTCCGCCTCCCGGATACGGCCAACCTGGATACGATCAGCCTGGATACGGTCAGCCTGGATATGGTCAGGCGCCTCCGCCTCCTGCTTACAGTCCCGATCCGAACTACGGACAGGCTCCCCCTCCACCTCCGCCCTATCGTCCCGGCTATGCACCCGCGCCTCAGCAGCCCGCGTATCGGTTCGCCAAGGGACCTGTGACGATTCCGCAGGGAACTGTCATCCAGCTACGCACCACCGAACCAGTCGATAGCAAGAGAGCCAAAGGCGGCGAGCCGGTCCAGTTCACCGTGATACAGGACGTGACCTATGGCGGCGTGCTTGACATCCCGCGTGGCGCAACGGTGCACGGCGTCATTGCGGACGCGAAGAACGTCGGCTCAGGCACGCTGACCGGCAGCTCCGAATTGGCGCTGCAGTTGACATCGCTCGATCTCGGTGGCCAGACCTACCCGTTGCAATCGGATCTCTTCAAGGTCAAGGCGCCGGGTAAAGGCGGCCGCACCGCGGGCAACATCGTGGGCGGCGCACTGATCGGTGCTCTCATTGGCGGCGCGGCTGGAGGCGGCGGTGGTGCAGCCATCGGCGCTGCAGCAGGCGGCACCGTCGGAACGGCCGCATCGGCAGCCGAATCTGGACCGCGCGCCTGGATTCCCGCCGAAGCGCTGGTTACGTTCCATATCACCGCGCCGGTCACCGTTAATCCCGTCGACCCGCAGGAAGCGGCGCGCTTGGCGCAAGGCCTCTATCCGGGTGGACCGAATCTCTATCGTCGCGGCTATTATGGCCATCCCTATGGCTACCCGTATCCGAACTACTACGCGCCTGTCTACTACCGCCCGTACTACTTTTCCGGCGGCTACTACTACTGGCGTTAAATACTGGAAAGCGGGTACAAACGAAAGCGGGCATCTTCGCCAGGGATGCCCGCTTTGCATTTGCCGCGTAAGGAAAGTACATTCATCGCCATGCCGACCTTCCCAGCACACAGCAAGACTCATTCTCCCGGAGGGAGAACGTGAGAATAGCCCAGGGTGCAGTCCGCCGCGGCCGGGTCCCCAGCGACAGGTCTTCGTCGCTGGGGTGGCACGGCGGACGAAACCCTGGGAAAGCATTTCGAAGAATATGTCCGCGTCCCGAAGGCCGCGCCGAAGCGTTCATTGAGACGTCATCTGGCCTGTCCGCGCCCGCTCAAACCGCATGCGCAGTCGTCTATAATGGAAAGAGAATCGCGTCGAGCGAGATTGAATGCGTCTTTGAACGATCTTGTTGTCTCAGGACCCGGCATCGATTGCCGCGGATGGGATGACTTCTTCGAGACGCGCATAGAGAGCAGGATCAAGTCCACCCATGATTCGTTTCCTTCAAAAAGAAAACCGCCTCACCAAAGCACTTTTCGTCGTCATCATAGGCGCGGCCTCCGTTTCGATGGTGGTCTACCTGATCCCTGGTCTTACGGGCCAAAGCGCATCCAGCGCAGACACGTTTGCCGTCGTCTACCCGCATTGGTATAGCCGCTTCTTCTCGGCTGGCGAGGTCATCAGCCAGCAGAAGGTTGCGCAGCTTGCCACCCAGCGTGTGCAGCAGCAATATCCGCAGTACGCCGGCAATCCGATGATCATGAATATGATCGAGCCGCAGGTCGGTCAGCAGCTTGTCCAGCAGCGAATCCTGCTGGATGCGGCCGAGAAGCTGGGCATTCACGTCACCGACGCCGATGTCCGCCAATACCTGCAGACCGGGCCTCCGGGCCAGGTGCTCTTCCCGAACGGCAAGTTCATCGGCCAGGAAAAATACGCCGCGCTGATTCAAAGCCGCTTCGACATCACGGTCGCGGACTTTGAAGACAGCGTCAAGCAAGACATCGCCATTCGCCGCTTGGAGTCACTCATCACCGCTGGCGTTACGGTCGGCGACAAGGAAGTGCGCGACCTCTACCGGAAGAACAATCTCAAGATCAAATTTGACTACGCCGTCCTCTCCTCCGACGACCTGAGCAAGCAGGTCAATCCCTCCGATGCCGACCTCGAAGCGTTTTTCAAGAAGAACACCGCGCGCTATGCCATGGCCGATCCCGAACAGCGCAGCATCACCTACTTCGCATTCACGCCCAACGACGTGCCGAGCGGCGTACAGCAGCCCACGCAGCAGGAGATTCAGCAGTACTACACCGCGCACCAGTCCGAATACTCCGTGCCGGAACAGGCCCGCGCGCGCCACATTCTCTTCAAGGTCGCTCAGGGAGCTGACGCCAAGACCGATGCTGCCGCCAAGGCCAAGGCTGAAGCGCTTCTCAAGCAGATTCAGGGCGGCGCCAACTTTGCCGACCTGGCCAAGAAGAACTCTGACGATCCCGGCAGCAAGGATTCCGGCGGCGAACTAGGATTCGCGCAGCGCGGACGCATGGTTCCCGAGTTCGACAACGCCATCTTCACTCAAAAAATTGGCGATACCAAAATCATCAAGACCCAATATGGCTATCACATCGTTCAGGTCGAGGAGCGCCAGCAGGCACACGCCCAATCGCTGAACGAGGTGCTGCCGACCATTCAGGCTACCCTCATTCGCCAGAAGTCCACTGCCGCGCAACAGAGCTATGCGCAAGCGCTGACTTCAGAGGCCATGAAGAACGGCCTCGATAAAACTGCAGCTGCACACCACCTGCAGCTGGTCACTACGCCTCCGGTTGCCGAACAGGGCACAATTGCAGGACTTCCTGACAGCGCAACTCTACTCTCCAAAGCATTCCAATCCAAGCAGGGTGACCCCGCGCAATCCGCGCCCACCGGCGAGGGCTACGCGATCTTCCAGGTCACCGGCATCACGGCAGCCCATGCGCCGACGTTCGCCGACTGGAAGAGCCATGTCCTCGACGACTACCGTTCCGAACAGCTGCCGGCCTTGTTGCGTCAGAAGACGGCTGAACTGGCCAACCAGGCACACGCCACCAACGATCTTGCCAAGGCTGCGAAAGCAGTAGGCGCGACTGTCAAAACCAGCGATCTGGTTGGCGAAACCAGCCAGGTTCCGCAGTTGGGCGAGGTCGGACAAGTGGCCCCGCAGCTCTTTGACCTGGCTCCCGGCAACATCAGTGGACCGATCAACGCAGGCCGTACCGGCGTGGTCGCCAAGATTGTCGACAAGCAGGAACCCAGCGCCGACGACATCACCAAGAGCTTCGACCAGGCCCGCGATCAGCTCCTTGATCAGCGCCGAAGCGAGGCGTTCCAGGTATTTGCGAGCAACATCATCGACGACTACAAGAAGCACAAGCGCGTTCTCTTTAACGCTAAGCCTCAAAACCCGCAAGTACCCGGCGAATAAATCTCCACAGTAGGACAGGCCCTCGGGCCCGCATCCAACACTGGATGTGGGCCCTTCGTTTTACTTGCGTAACATCGGAGTTCATACATTACCGGCTCATCTGATCCACCGCGGAGATAATCCAAATATGCAATTCCAGCGTTCGTCCGGAGTCCTGCTGCACATCAGCTCGTTGCCTTCCTATGGCGGCATAGGTGACCTTGGTCCTGCCGCGCACGAGTTCGTCGCATTTCTTGCGAACGCCAAGCAGCATATCTGGCAGGTATTGCCGCTTTGCCCCACCGGCTACGGCAACTCCCCGTACGCAGGCTCATCCGCCTTCGCGGGCAATCCCTACCTGATCAGCCTCGAATTCCTCGCAGACTGGGGATGGATCGACAGCAGCCGCATTGCAGGACTCGCTGGCCGCAGCGGCTACGTCGATTTCGGCGAAGTGGAACAGCGTAAGCTGCCCTTGCTCCATGAAGCCGCCGCCAATTTTCTCGATCGCGGTCCACGTGACGCAAATCTCTCTGAACAGTGGCAGCAGTTTGCCGCGTTTTGCCGCTCCGAGGAGAGTTGGCTCACCGATTACGCTCTTTACGCTGAGCTACGTCGCCAGATGAACACCGGCGCATGGACAGCGTGGCCCGAGCCGCTGCGTCGCCGCGATCCCGAGGCCCTCGCCGAGGCATCCGCTGAGCACGCCCGCGCAATTGCACAAGAGCAGGCGCTCCAATTTGCTTTCTCCCTACAGTGGAATCAGCTCCGCGATCTTGCCGCGCGCAGCGCGATTCGCATCCTCGGCGACGTCGCGATTTTCGTCAACATGGATTCGTCCGACGTCTGGGTCCATCCCGACATCTTTGAACTGGACGAAGAGCTCAATCCGATCCGCGTCGCCGGTGTTCCTCCCGACTATTTTTCTGCTACCGGTCAGCGCTGGGGCAACCCGCTCTATCGCTGGGACGTGCTCCAACGGCGCGGATTCGACTGGTGGGTGCATCGAATTCGCCGCGCGCGCCAGATCTACGACATCGTGCGCCTCGATCACTTTCGCGGATTCGAAGCCTACTGGTCGATCCCCGCATCCGACAATACGGCGATCAACGGCGAATGGGTCAAGGCCCCCGGCCTCGCGCTGTTCCAGTCCCTTGAAGGCGCTCTTGGTCCGCTGCCGCTGGTCGCCGAGGATCTGGGCCTCATCACTCCCGAAGTTGAAGCGCTCCGCCAGCAACTCGGCATGCCCGGCATGAAAGTCATCCAGTTCGGTTTCGGCGATAAGGGCGCGCATATTCACTTGCCGCACCGCTACACAACGGACACCGTCGCCTACACAGGCACGCACGACAACGACACCACGCTGGGCTGGTGGAAATCGACCGGCAAAGTGGAACATGCCGCAGTGAAGGCTTTCGTCGGCGACTTCGATGAGCGTCCCACCTGGCCCCTCATCCGCGCCGCGGCCTCCAGCGTCGCGGAGATGGCCATCGTCCCCGCGCAGGATCTCCTCGAACTTGGCTCAGAAGCCCGCATGAATACCCCTGCCGTCGCAGCCGGTAACTGGAGTTGGCGCGCACCCGAAGGAAGCTGGACACCACAGTTGGCCGAGTCATTGGCCGCAATCGTCGAAGTAACTGACCGCGACAACGATCCGCTAAGCGAACCTGCAAAAAGGGCGTGAGATGGAGAACTGGGCGCAGCCGACGAGATTAGGTCTTTGGCCGCTTGATACGGCACGAAAATGGGTGCCCCAGGTCCGGGCCCCCAACGAACAGGTCCTCGTTCGTGGGGTGAAGGTCTCGCATTTGAGACCTCGGATAGCACGAACCTAAATGACCCGACACTGCGCAGTCGGAGAACCGGCCCCTACGAACAACCGCTAGCGTTACCTTCATGTCTCGCCGATGCCTCGCTCTTTGTCGCGTACCAACCAACCTTGTTATGCTGGCCCCAGATGGAAATTGCGGCGATTCAAACCCACGGACTGGCTCGGCGCTTCGGCGATCTGACAGCCGTGGAGAACGTCACGCTGACCGTTGCGCAAGGCCAGTTCTTCGGCTTTCTCGGGCCAAATGGCGCGGGCAAATCCACTACCATCAAAATGCTGACCGGACTGCTCGAGCCAAGTGCCGGGTCGATTGAAATTCTCGGTCAGCCCTTCAGCTCAACAGCGCTCCACCTGAAGCGCCAGATCGGCGTCGTCCCCGAGGGAATGGCTCTGCTCGGTCGCCTCACTGCTCCGGAATACTTGCACTTCGTCGGCCGCATGTACGGGCTCGATCGTGCGACCGTCGAGCGCCGCACGGAAGAATTACTGGAATTCATGCAGCTCGCCAATGAGCGCCGCAAAATGGTCACCGATTTCTCGCATGGGATGCAAAAGAAACTCGCGCTCGCTGCGGCCGTGATCCATGGGCCGAAGGTTCTTTTTCTCGATGAGCCCTTCGAAGGCGTCGACGCCATTGCAGCCGGCATGCTCAAGACCATGTTGCAGGGCATGATTCAGCGCGGAGCCACCATCTTTCTCACCACCCACGTGCTTGAAATCGTCGAGCGCCTTTGCAGCCACGTGGCCATCATCCATCAGGGAAAGCTCGTGGCGAACGGTTCAATTGAAGCTCTTCGCGCCGGCGTAGCATCAACCCTTCCCGGCGCCGCAGGAGATCAACGGCTCACGCTTGAAGAGATTTTCCTTTCGATTGTCGGAGCAGGCGGTGGAGAACCAGTGCAGGAACTCTCATGGCTGACCTGAGCGAGCCGTTCGGTGCCGGCCTCGCGCGCTCACGGTCGGGGCCATTCAATCGCCTGTCCAGGGCGCAGTATGCCGCGCTGGTCGCCATGCGGACACGAATTTTTGTGAACAGCTTTCGCACCAACGCCGGCGCCTTCGAGTTCGGTGCGCGCACAATCTCGCTATTCATTTACAGCTTCTTCGGACTCGCCCTTGGCGCAGGCGCAGGATCGGTGGCCTATTCGCTTGTCTCCCATCATCGATTTCAGACTCTGGCCATCGAATTCTGGGTAATTCTTATTCTCTGGCAGGCGATCGCCATCGCGCTCGTGTCTTTCCAGGAGCAGTTCGATTTGGGCAGCCTTTTGCGCTTCCCAGTGAACTTCGGGTCATTCTTCCTGCTTCATCTAATCTTCGGTCTTGTCGATGCCTCCACGTTGGCCGGCGGCCTGACTTGCGTGGGGCTTTTGACCGGAATCTCGCTCGCACGTCCCGATTTGTTCGTCGCAACTGCGCTGGCATTGCTGGTATTTGCGGTATTCAACATCCTTTTGGTCAGAGCAATCCTTGCGTGGCTCGATCGTTGGCTTGCCAAAAGGCGATCCCGCGAAATCGTCAGCGCAGTATTTCTGATTGCGATGCTGAGTCTGCAATTGTTGAATCCGGCTCTTCGCGATGAAGCGGGTCGTGCGCGCAGGCACCATATCATTGGGCCCACAACAATTGAGTTGCGCCCCTGGGTGAACGCGATCGTCGTAGCCCAGGTGTGGCTGCCTCCCGGCCTCGCATCTGCCGTGGTGCGCGATGCCGATGCGCATGATCCAACCGCGGTCGCCGCATCAATGAGCCTCCTTGGAATCTACCTGCTGGCCGCCGGTGGTTTGCTCGGAATTCGACTTCGCGCCGAATACCGTGGGGAAAGCCTCGGAGAAGCGCCGAGTGCACAGAAAAATGAGAAGCGCGAAGCCACATGGCGGCTCTCAGGCTCCGGACCAATCTCTGCCGAAATAGAAAAGGAGCTTCGAATATTTTTCCGCTCCATGCCGCAACTCTACGCAGTCTTTGTCCCCATGATCATGGTGGTCATCATAGGCAGTCTCTTTCACAACGGAGCAACCGCGATAGCGCACCCATTCCGCCTGGCCATCCCCGTGTGCGTGGCTTACGGTCTGCTCGGATTCACGCAGCTCATCTATAACAACCTTGGCGCCGAGGGGAAGGGAATTCAATTGCTGTTCCTCTTTCCCGTTCCCATGCGCACGGTGCTCCTTGCAAAAAACCTATTCCATGCGACCTTGTACGTCATCGTCGCCATCGCCTCCGGCATCCTGGCCGGTCTGCGCATCGGCAGGCCTGACCGGGAGGTGATAGCGGCGACCGTCGGTTGGTTCGCGTTCGCACTGCCTGCCAACTTGGCGGCAGGCAATGTGATTTCACTGACAATGTCTTACCGCGTCAACCTCGGAAGAATTGGCCGGCAGTCAGGTTCACAAGCAAACGCGCTCCTCAGCATGCTGATTCAAACATCGATTCTCGGCATCGGCGTCGGCATCATCAGTCTCTGCGCCATTTTCGATCGACTCTGGTTGGCTGCGCCCGTGCTCTTCGTGCTCGCTGCTGTTTCGGTGATCGCGTGGCTCCTGGTGCTGCGCAATGCAGATGCAATGGCAAATGAGCGCCGCGACACCTTGATCGCTAAACTGGTAAAAGCAGAGTAGGACTCTCACCGCCTGCTTCAGCACCCTCTCCGTGCCCCATCCTTTCGCCTTTTTTCGGGGCCCCCACAGACAGGTCTTCGTCTGTGGGGCGTTGGCGAAAGGGTGGGAAGGCGAGCAGTCAGAGACCCAGCGCAAGAAGCGGCTTTGAACGCCCTTCAACATTTCGACTTGCTTCCTTCAAAGCCCCCGACTCGAAAGAAACGCACGCACAACTTCTGCCGGATCGCGATGCTGTCCATCGATCGCTTCATTCATCCCCCGCATATCATCGGCGCTGATGCGTCCCGCAAGCGCATCGAGCGCATTCTGGATTTGCGGCCATCGTTGCAGCGCCTCTTTGCGGAACAGGGGGACCGCCTGGTAAGGCGGAAAATAATGCCGATCGTCATCCAACACCGTCAGCCCAAAGGCCTGAATGGGGCCGTCTGTCGAGTTGCCCGCAATCATATCCACCTGGTGCGCATTCAGCGCACGATACAGTAAACCGAGTTCCATGGTGCGCGGTGGCTCCGCAAAGCGCAATCCATACGCGGCGCTCAAACCCGGAAGCCCATCAGGCCGTTGCTCGAACTCATATCCCACCCCAAGCCGCCACTGCGGCGTGTATTGCGCTGCCTGGCTCAACGTCGACAAGTGGTTGCGCCGCGCATCTTCGCCGCGAATCACCATCGCAAAGGTATTTTCAAAACCCAGCGGCGGGCCCACGTCGATCCCATACTTCGCATCGTAGAGTCGTCGCACCGTCGCCAGAACAGACTGAGGATCGCGGTCAACCGGCTGCTTCAAAATGGCGGTGAGCGCAGTCCCCGTGTATTCTGCATAGCCGTCGATACGCCCCGCGACGAGCGCTTGGTGGCAAATATAACTGCCGGCAAGATAGAACCGCCGTTCAACCTTCAAGTTCGATTTGGCTTCAATCTCCTGCGCCAGTAACTCACCCAGCACCACCTGCTCGGTAAAATTCTTCGCACCAATGACAGGATGATCCGGCCGCGGCGGCGCACACGACACCAGCAAAACACAAAGGAATCCCGTCGCCGCAACAAGCGCGCACTGCCTCATCGCGCGGCAACCTTGAACCTGCGTTCGAGCAGCCCCAGCGCTCCGTCGGCCGCAAGCGCCAACAATGCCGCCGGCACAGCTCCCGCCAGCACCAGCCGATTGTCAACGGACGCAACACCTCGGAAAATCAGTTCGCCTAGTCCGCCTGCACCTACCGCCGCGGCAATCGTCGCGATCCCGATGCACGTCACCGTCGCAGTCCGCAGTCCCGCAAGGATGAACGATGCAGCCAGCGGGAGTTCAACTTTGAAGAGCCGCTGCGTCCCGGTCAGTCCCAAAGCTTGCGCCACTTCAATCACCGATGGATCGATCCCGCGAATGCCGGCGTACGTATTGCGCAAAATCGGTAGCAGCGCATAAGCGGTAAGTGCGAAGATCGCAATCCGCGCCGCGCGCTCCCCAAGCCACGGAACGGGCAGCAAAAATCCGAACATCGCGAGCGAAGGAATGGTCTGCAGGATATTCGTCACGCCGATAATTGGCTTCGCCCACCTCGGCGCACGCGTCAACCAAATCCCCGTCGGCACCGCGATCATCGTCGCAAACGCCATCGCGGCCGCGGTCAGCCACACATGCTCCGCGGTCAGCGTAGCAATTTCTTCGCCGTATTGTGCGAGAAATCCGGTGCTCATCTTCTCGTCACCTGGCGCGCGCTTCGTTCTCCACGCCGAAATGCCTGCACGTAATCCTGCACCTCCGCCATACCCGATCGCAGGAATTCGTGCGGCTCGAGACACGCAATCAGCTTGCCTTCACTCAGCAGCGCAATCTGGTCTCCAAGGTAAAGCGCTTCGTCGAGATCGTGCGTCACTAGCAGGACCGTCTTTTTCAATCCAGCCAGCAGATCGCGCAGCATATCCTGCATCTCGCCTCGTGTGAGCGGATCAAGCGCTCCAAAAGGCTCGTCCATGAGCAGGATTTTGGGATCGGCGGCCAAAGCCCGCGCCAACCCCACCCGCTGACGCTGGCCTCCAGAGAGTTGGTGCGGAAACCGATGCGCGAAGCTCGCAGGATCGAGCCCAACGGCCAGCAGCAGCTCATGACTCCGGCGGACACGCTCAGCAGGCGCGCAGCCCTCGGCCTCCGGTACTACACCGACATTTCGCTCGATCGTGAAATGCGGGAACAGCCCCGTCTCCTGGATCACATAGCCAATGCTGCGGCGAAGGGTGATCAAATCCGAGTTGCGAATCGGCGTTCCATTCACGAGCACTTCCCCACCCGTCGGCTCGACCATGCGGTTCACGGTCCGCAGAAGAGTAGTCTTTCCCGAACCGCTGCGCCCCAGCAATACCGTCGTTGTTCCTGCTTCGACCGACAGAGAAATATCATTGAGCAGCCGTCTTCCCTGCGGCGTCGCGACAGCAATTGCGCGAAACTCGATCGCTGCACTCATTCCAATCCCATCAGTGTACGGCAGAGATTTAAGTGCCCCTCGCGCTCACCGGCAAGAGGAGCATCCTCAACCCCCATCGACTCATCTAAAGAAGTGACCACAACGGCTACGGCGACTACACTATCAGGCACATGAAGAGTGCACCTCCAAGGAACGATGGAAAGACACGAAATGCGACGCGTACCGCGGTCCACCTACCGTCTGCAGTTGCACGCAGGATTCACATTTGACGATGCCATCCGCGTGTCCGGCTACTTGAAGGATCTGGGCGTCTCCCATATCTACAGTTCACCGTATCTTCAGGCCGCGCCCGGTAGCATGCACGGCTATAACGTTGTCGACCACGAAAAGGTAAATCAGGAACTCGGCGGAGAAGAAGGGCACCGGCGTTTCTGCGACCGCTTGAATGAATTGGGAATCGGCCAGGTCCTCGACATCGTGCCCAACCACATGGCCACCGGACCTGACAATCCATATTGGTGGGACGTTCTGGAAAATGGACCTTCCAGCCGATATGCCAACTGGTTCGACATCGATTGGCACTCCGCCGAAGTCAAACTGCAAAACAAGGTTCTGATTCCGGTCCTCGGCGATCAGTACGGGCGCGTCTTAAGCGCGAATCAATTCAAAATCGAGCAGCAGTCCGGTCTCTTCCGCGTCCATTACATGGAGAACCAGTTCCCGCTTGCCCCTCGATCCCTTGCTATCCCTTTATCAAAAGCAGCGCAGTATGCCGACAATGCAAAGTTGAGTTTCATCGCCGACAGCCTCGCCAGGCTTCCAGTCCCCGAACCTACAGATCGTGAACTCATTCTGTCGCGCCACCGTGACAAGACCGTAATCTACGAACTGCTGCGGCGCCTTCTCGCGGAGCAGCCAGAGATTTCAGATGCGATTGCGCGAGCAGTCGACGATTTGAACCGCGACCACGATGCCCTCGACGAAGTCCTCAACCTCCAGCACTATCGGCTAGCCTATTGGCGCACCGCCGATCAGGAACTCGGCTATCGTCGCTTCTTCGACATCAATACATTGATCGGGTTGCGCGTTGAGCGCCCCGACGTTTTCGACGCCACCCATCAGCGCGTTCTCCATTGGCTTAACGACGGCGTCCTCGATGGTGTCCGCGTCGATCACCCCGACGGGCTGCGCGATCCTCAGCAATACTTTGAGCGCCTGCGCCGCCGTGGAACGGATGTGTGGATCATCGCGGAAAAAATACTTCAACCGGGAGAATCCCTGCGCGTTGACTGGCCCATTGAAGGAACCACCGGCTACGACTTTCTGAACGTCTGCAATCAACTCCTGGTGCATGGCGAAGGCCTTCAGGAACTGACCGGAATCCATCACGCATTCACGAATGAAGCCGTCGAATTCCAATCTCTGGCTCGCAACATGAAGCTGAATGTTGAGAGGGAAACACTGGGCAGCGACGTCAACCGCTTGACGAGCCTTTTTGTCGAAGTCTGCGAGAACAATCGTGACCGCCGCGATTACACCCGCGCTGAAATACGCCGCGCCTTGCGTGAGATTGCTTCATGCTTCACCGTGTACCGAACCTATGTCGTCCCGGCGCGTGATCAGGTAACTGACGAAGACCGCAACGAAATCGACAAGGTTGTAGCTGAAGCGAAACTCGGCAGACCCGACCTCGATCCTGGCCTCATGGATTTCATCGGAGATGTTTTATCGCTGCGTGCTCGCGGGACGCTCGAATCCGAGTTTCTCCTGCGCTTCCAACAATTCACTTCGCCGGTTATGGCGAAGGGCCTTGAGGACACAACCTTCTATTGCTTTAACCGGATGATAGGACTAAACGAAGTGGGTGGCTCACCCGATCGCAATGGCCTTACCATCGCCGAGTTTCATGAGTATTGCGCAAAGATGCAGGCCGAACACCCGCTCACCATGACCACTCTTTCGACGCACGACACCAAGCGTGCCGACGATGTGAGAGCGCGGCTTGCCGTAATTACCGAACTGCCCGCGCGTTGGAAATCGACCGTAAGCCGCTGGTCTCGCAGGACTGCACAATTCAAAACGGGCTATTATCCGGATCGCAACACGGAATATTTCTTCTACCAAACCCTTGTCGGAACCTGGCCCATCTCAGTCGAGCGATTGACCGCCTACATGGAGAAGGCAGCGCGCGAGGCAAAACAGCATACAAGCTGGACCCAGCAGAACAAGGAGTTTGAAGATGCATTGAAGAGTTTCATCGAGCGTTCCCTGGCCTCGGAAGAGTTCATCACGGAAGTCGAAACCTTCGTCGGTCTCATCCTGACGCCGGGAAGGATCAACAGTCTCGCGCAAACGCTATTGAAATTTACTGCACCCGGCGTACCCGATACTTATCAGGGAAGCGAACTATGGGATCTGCGGTTGGTCGATCCCGACAATCGCGGCCCAGTCGATTACGAAGCCCGGGCATCGATGCTCGCAGAGTTGAAGTCTGGACTTGCCGTCGAAGAAATCATGAAGAGAATCGAAATCGGACTTCCCAAACTATGGCTCGTTCATTGCGCTCTAAAACAGCGTCAGGAAAAGCCCGAATGCTTCGGCAAATGCGCGGAGTACGCACCCCTCGAAGTCTCCGGTCCAAAATCGGAGCATCTCATTGCCTATACCCGTGGCCGGAATGTAATCACGTGCGCCCCCCGTTGGAGTGCTACGCTGGGCGGCCGCTGGGGCTCCACGTCAGTCAATCTTCCCGAGGGACGTTGGAAGAACGTCCTCACCAGCGAAGAATTGAACGGAGGTTCGATGCGGATCGAGACGCTTCTCAAGCGTTTTCCCGTGGCGCTCCTCTCCAAGCAAGCGGAGTGAAGGATGCATCGCTTTGATCTCTGGGCGCCGTTCGCCAAGTCTGTCGCTGTGTCTGCAAACGGTAAAAGCTTTCCGATGACGCGTGTCGGGGACCGCGGACGTTGGCAGGCAGAAGTCGCGGATGCCGGCCCCGGAACCGAATACGGCTACCTCATCGACGAAGACCCGACGCCTTATCCCGACCCGCGTTCGCAACAGCAGCCCTCAGGCGTGCACGGTCTTTCGCGAATCTACGACCAGCACGCGTTCTCATGGTCAGACGCAAAGTTCCAGGCGCCACCATTGGCCTCGGCTATCATCTACGAATTACACGTGGGCACCTTCACCACGCAAGGCACACTTGATTCCGCAATCGCAAAGCTGGATCACCTCGTCGATCTCGGCATCACCCACGTCGAACTGATGCCAGTCGCGTCGTTCTCCGGCGAGTTCGGTTGGGGCTACGATGGCGTTGCTCTCTTCTCGGTACACGAGCACTACGGCGGCCCCGACGCGCTGGAGCGATTGGTGAATGCCGCACACGAGAAAGGACTCGCTGTTCTTCTCGATGTCGTGTACAACCACTTCGGTCCAGTGGGAAACTACACAGGCAAATTTGGTCCTTATCTGACCGACACCCACAAAACTCCATGGGGTGGCGCAGTGAATCTGGAGGGCGCCGACTCCTTCGAAGTCAGGCGCTTTTTCTGCGACAACGCGCTGATGTGGATGCGCGATTATCACATCGACGGATTGCGCCTGGACGCGGTCCATGCCTTCGTGGATCGCTCGGCAATTCATTTCCTCGAGCAACTTTCAGCTGAAGTGGAATCTCTCGGCGCTGCACTCGGCCGTCGGCTGGTGCTGATCGCCGAAAGCGATCTGAACGACCCACGCATCGTCACCCCGCGCGAAGCCAGCGGATCGGGACCCGGCGGATTGGGAATGGATGCACAGTGGAGCGACGATTTTCACCACGCGCTCTTCACCGTTCTTAATCGTGAACCCGAGGCCGGATACTATTCAGACTTTGGCACACTCTGCCATCTGGCCAAGGCGATTGAACAAACCTTCGTCTACGACGGCATCTATTCAAAATACCGCCGCCGCACGCACGGGCGATCCGCAACAAACTTGTCGCAGCATCGCTTCCTCGGTTACATCCAGAACCACGACCAGATCGGCAATCGCGCCACAGGAGACCGCATCCACCAAATCGCCGGTCTCGATCGCGCGAAGATCGCTTCCGCAATCGTCCTGACCAGCCCATTTGTACCGATGCTCTTTCAGGGCGAAGAATGGGCCGCGACTTCTCCTTTTCAATACTTCGCCAACCATGACGACCCGGAGATGGCCCGCGCCGTTTCTGAAGGGCGAAGGCACGAATTCGAAGCCTTTGGTTGGAAGCCCGAATCGATTCCGGATCCGGAGAGTCGCGACACATTCGATCGCTCAAAGCTGAATTGGAACGAGCTCCCGCAAGGTGAGCACGCCGAAATGCTCGCGTGGCATCGCGACCTGATTCGGTTGCGCCGCAGCGAGGCCTGCTTGAACAACGGCGAGCCAAGCCACACACGGGTTACCTGCAACCAGCAGGAACAATCGCTCCGGATGGATCGCGGCTCGATCGCCGTGATCTGCAATCTGAGTCAATCCATTCGCTTGTTCCCGCTACCCGCTTCGAGTCAACTTCTCCTCGCGTCCAGTGGTGCAGTCCAATTGAAAGACGCCGCAGTCACCCTGCCATCCGACACGGTCGCAATCCTCCGAACGAGCCGAATCGAAGATTCAGGCGAGACCAAATCTCCCAAATCAAATTGAACCTGTCAGCGTCGCTCGCCTACTTGATCTCAACCTCATCGATCTGGAATTGGAACTTCCCCGGCGGTTGCGCATCGATGAAGCCGAGTCCCGTCAAATCGCTGCCATCGGTATCGAAAGCAGAGAAGGGAAATGAATACTGCTTCCACTCCGGTCCTGCCGTGAACCCGAACTACGTATTCCGTGCCATGACGGTTCAATCCAGTCGGAGGCCACGATCAAAGCGCACCAAAACCGCGTTAGACGTTACTCGTTCCAAAATTCCCTCACTCCGCGGCGGCACGACTCGCTCGAGCCTGAGAAAATGAAGGGATAGCCCTTTTCGGGCAAAGCCATTGAGGGAAAGCCTTCGTTGCGTCGAGTCGCGTTAATCTACAATCCGCAATCCGGCCAACATTCAGCGCAACGCGATAAATCGCTTCGACGCGCTCTTGAATTGCTCCGCGAAGCGGGCATCGATGCCGAAGCATTGGAGACCGATGCCCCTGGAAGCGCTAAAACGCTGGCCAAGGCTGCCATGCGCAACGGGTACGATTCGATCCTCGCCTGTGGCGGCGACGGCACCGTCCACGAAGTGCTGCAATGCCTCGTCGGAACAGACGTGGCCCTTGGCGTTGTGCCGCTGGGCACAGCGAACGCCCTCGCGCAGGATCTTGGTCTGGGCACTTCGCCGGTCAACGCCGTGCGCAAACTTCTCACAGCCACACCGACAAAAATCCCCGTAGGCCGTATCTTCTATCACGACAAGAATGGCGCGGAGTGTTCCTCCTACTTCACTGTTGCTGCCGGCATCGGTGCCGATGCTCTGCTCATGGCCAGCCTCGATGCAGGGCTCAAACGCCGTTTCGGCTACGCCCTCTACATGGTCGAGGCCACGCGCATCTGGGCTACCAATCCGTTCCCACTCTTCAGCGCAGCCTTCTCACTCAACGGTACCGGCGAGACTCACAAGGCAGACGTCTCGCAGCTGCTCGCGGTACGCGTACGCTCCTTTGGCGGAGCGCTCGGGATGCTGGCTCCGGGCGCCACCTTGCGCAAGGACACGCTGAAACTCATCACATTCAATACGCGGAATCGCTTTCACTATCTTCGATTTCTTTTAGCTGTCGTCGCGGGCCGTCACACCTTTTCAAAGCATGTAGGTTTGATCGAAGCAACCGCGGTCGACTGCCACGCCCGCAACGGTTCCAAGACCCAAATCTATGTTGAAGCCGATGGCGAGGTGCTCGGCGCATTGCCGGCCCGCATGGAAATCGCGCCCCAAATGCTCACGCTGCTAATTCCTCCGGACGCTCAACCCTAGCGACAGTCCACTCAACTTCACTCAAAAGCCTGTCATCCTGAGCGACCCTGAACGAAGTGAAATGGAGTCGAAAGCCTGCCCTGAGCGGAGTCGAAGGGACCTGCTTCTGGGATGCCGATGGCCGAGACTCAACTTCGATTTGATCCCCCATCCCCTCGTCTGCGATCATCGCTCCGTTCTTAAATGAGGCTCTTCGGATGAGCAGGAAAGTTTTTCTCGGTATCGCGTTGGCAATTTTCTCTGCAAACCTCATTGCCCAGCAGCCTGCAGGTCAACCTGCACCAGGCCACGTCATGCTGCCGCTCTGGCCCGGTACTGCTCCGGGCACGCCTACCAATTTGCCGCCCGAGGTCGACACGACGACGCCTCAGCAACCGCTCATCGCAGGCCGGCCCATCATCCGCCTCGGCAACGTCGCCAAGCCCACCCTCACCGTCTACTCTCCCAAAGCCAACAACAGTGGAGCCGCAGTGGTGGTCTTTCCTGGAGGCGGCTATCAGATTCTCGCCATCGATCTAGAAGGCACCGAAGTCTGCGACTGGCTCAACTCCATCGGTGTCACCTGCATTCTCGTGAAATATCGCGTGCCCAACACCGGCCCCTACCCAAAATCTTCCGCCGCTTTGCAAGATGCACAACGCGCTCTCGGAATAGTGCGCGAGCACGCGAGCGAATGGCAGATCGATCCGAAACGCATCGGCGTTCTCGGCTTCTCCGCCGGAGCGCATCTCGCGGCAGCGCTCAGCACGCACTACGACCAGCGCCTCTACGATCCGGTCGACGCTGCCGACAAACTCAGCTGCCGCCCCGATTTCGCAGTCATTGTTTATCCCGGCTATCTTGCTATCGCCGACCAAGGCATGGCGCCCAACCCCGAGATTCATCCCAACGCCGATACGCCGCCCTCCTTCATCGTGCAGGCCGAGGACGATACCGTGCATGTCGAAAACGCCATCGTCTATTTCACGGCTCTCAAGAACGCCAAGGTTCCTGCCGAATTGCACATTTACGCCCAGGGTGGCCACGGCTACGGCCTGCGTCGCACCGCGCTGCCAGTCACTACTTGGCCGCAGTCTGTCGAGAAGTGGCTCCATACCATCCACGTGCTCCCGAGCCCGTAGCTCTAGAATGACTGAATGCACGTCGCCGTTCTCACCGTCTCCGATCGCTGCTCACAAGGCATGGCAATGGACACCTCGGGCCCTGCTCTCGTCGCGTTCCTTCTTCGCACTTGGCCTGATGTCGAGATCGAGACCGCGCTGATCCCCGACGAGATTGTTGAGATCGGCGACCGCCTCATCCAGTGGTGCAGCCAACGCGCCACCTTGATTCTCACCACCGGTGGTACCGGCCTCGGTCCGCGCGATTGGACCCCGGAAGCTACCCGGCGCGTCATCGATCGCGAGGCTCCCGGAATCGCTGAAGCGATGCGCGCACAAGGTGCCGAGAACAATCCGATGGCGTGGCTCTCTCGCGGTGTCGCAGGCCTCAGAGGAAGCACCCTCATCGTCAACCTGCCCGGCAGTCCCCGTGGCGCCGTGGAAAGCCTCACCGTGATCCTGCCGCTCATCCGTCACGGCCTGGAAACGATCGCAGGAACCGAAACCCACCCCTAAACAGAAATCTCATCCAATTCCGGCGGCGATGCCGCGTCCCTCTCCATTGCACCCAGAAGACAGCAAACGCTTTCCACAAAAACGATTTAGGAATCGTGCCAGTTCGCCCAAGTCGAGTATTTACTCACCCCAAAACCTAGGCAAGAGTGAGACTTCCCCGCGTACCGGCGTTCGAATTCACGGTATCCGTTTCTGAGAAACATGAGAAAAAGGGTGTAGAATCGCTGCATCGTGAGCTCTCCAACAGACAATCCCGGCGAACGCCGCCGCCCTGCCACGGTCAGCATCAGGGACGTTGCGCAGCGGGCTGGTGTCTCTATTGCGACCGTCTCGCGCGCCGTGAATCACATCTCGACCGTGAACCCGGAACTCGCCCAGCGCGTCTGGAAGGCCATCGAAGAAGTCGGATACCTGCCCAACACACAGGCCCGCGCCCTGGTCTCCGGCAGAAGCCGCATGTTGGGCCTCATCGTCTCTGAAATCACCAACCCCTTTTTCCCCGAGCTCGTGCAGGAATTCGAGAATCTTGCCGTACCACAGGGCTACGAAGTTCTTATCGGTTCCACCAACTACGATCCCGCCCGCACCGAGAGCCTCATGCGCCGTCTCCTCCAGCGCAACGTGGATGGTGTTGCTGTCATGACCTTCGGCGTCGAAGAAGAGCTCGTGAAGAAACTCGTGGAGCGCGAATTTCCGCTGGTGTTTGTGGATGCCGCACCCGACCTTCCCAACATTCACATTCTCAAGGTGGACTACGCCGAAGGCATTCGCCAGGGAGTGCAGCACCTCGCCGCCCTCGGTCACCGCCGCGTCGCTTTCATCAGCGGGCCCTTGTCGCAGCGTTCTCCTAAGGCCAGGCGCGATGCGTTCATTAAGTCGATGGCCGAGCTCGGTCTGAAAGCTCCCCTTGAGCATTTGGTTGAAGGCAGTCACACCATGGAGGGCGGCATCACCGCGATGGAGCGCCTCATCGCACTACCTGAATTGCCAACAGCCGTCATGTGCTCCAACGACATGACCGCCATCGGTGCGCTTCACGCTCTCTATCGCACAACCCACCGAGTTCCTGAAGATATTTCGGTCATCGGATTCGATGACATTCATCTCGCGCAGTTCATGCTGCCGCCGCTCACCACGGTTCAAATGTCCTGCAGGGATTTGGCCGCCGCCGCCGTCGAAGGTCTCCGTGCCGGCATCGAGCCCGATCATCCCAAGCACGGAAAACGGGAATGGCATATCCCTACGCGCCTCGTCGTGCGTCAGTCATCGGCATTTCCGCGCGGCAGCCTGCCTGCTCTCGTTTCAGGCACCCATCCCACGCGCACCGAAACTTAATTCAGAAAGCTAAATCAGCCGGGTGACGCGCTTCCAGCAGCCTTCCAATCCCAGCGCAATCGCATGAATTCTCTACGTCCTGGTTGTTGGGGCTGGTCATAAATGGCGCCAAAATAAAAATTCGACCGTTATTCTCCCGGAGGGAGGACACGAAAATAGCCCAGGGTGTAGCGAAGCGAAACCCTGGGGCAGAATTCTTCCGGCGTGCCCGCGTCCCGGAGGGCCGCGCCGACGATCGAGACGATCTCATATTCATACGATTTCCCGCTTCCGCCCCAACTGCTGCACCCAATCCGCCTTGTAACTTGGAACGTACTCTTCGTGTCTAATGGTTAGTACCAACGCGAGGTCGCAACATGCTCATCGGCAAACCGCCCGAGATCCCCTCATCGGCGATCACATCCAAAGACAAATATCTGAATCGTCGCCGATTTCTCCGCGGAGCCCTCTCGACTGCGGTAGTTGCTGGTGCATCCGGAGCTGCCATCGAACGGGTTGCCGAAGTTCTTTCACCGCGCACCAACGTCCACGCCGCCACCAAACTCGACACCATCAAGAGCCCGCTCTCGACCACCGGCGAACCGTTGACCAGCCTTGAAGACATAACGCACTACAACAACTACTACGAGTTCGGCGTCGACAAGGGCGATCCCGCCAAAAACGCAGGTGTCCTGCCCACGCGCCCCTGGACCGTCAAGGTCGACGGCCTCGTGACACAGCCGAAAGTCTTCGACATCGAAACCTTGCTCAAACTCCGCCCACTCGAAGAGCGCGTCTATCGTCATCGCTGTGTTGAAGCATGGAGCATGGTCATCCCCTGGGTTGGCTACTCGCTCTCCGAATTCATCAAAGCCTGCGATCCGCTCAGCAAAGCCAAATACGTCCAGTTCCTCTCCTACTACAACCACAAGGTGGAGAAATGGGCATCCGAATCCACCATCTATTGGCCCTACTCCGAAGGCTTGCGCATGGATGAAGCCATGAATCCGCTCGCGCTCCTCACCTTCGGGCTCTACGGCGAAGTGTTGCCCAATCAGGACGGCGCGCCCATCCGCATTGTTTTGCCTTGGAAATATGGATTCAAATCCGCCAAGTCCATCGTCGAAGTGCGCTTCCTCGAAAAGCAGCCGCCCACAACCTGGAATGACATGGCCGCCAATGAGTACGGCTTCTATTCCAACGTCAATCCCAACGTCGACCATCCTCGCTGGAGCCAGAAGACAGAGCGCCGCATCGGCTTGCCCTTCTACGCACAGCGGCGCAATACCCTCATGTTCAACGGCTATGGCGAACAGGTCGCGTCGCTCTACAACGGTATGGACCTGAAGCGGTACTACTGAAGCTAAAGCGGAGCTAGCGGTGTCCGCGCTGCTAGCCGCGCTAGTAACTCGCTAACTCCGCCAACACCGCTAACACCGCTAACAGCGCTAACTCCGCTGACGCCGCTAACTATGAACCGCACGACCATCGTCACTCTCAAAACGCTCACCTGGGTCGCCTGTCTCTGGCCTTTGGCCTTGCTTGTCTACGGAGCCGTCACCAATAATCTGGGCGCTGATCCCACCGCAAAGATCACCTTCACCACCGGCTACACCACGCTTATGCTGCTCATCCTCTCACTGGCCATCACACCAGTGCGCAGCCTGTCCCCTCGCCTCAGCTGGCTCATTCGCTTTCGCCGCCTGCTCGGCCTCTTCGCATTCTTCTACGGCACGCTCCACCTGCTCACGTATGTGGCGCTCTATGCGGGCTTCGACGTCCACGCCATGATCGCTGACATCGAAAAGCGCCGTTTCATCACCATGGGCGTCACGGCGTGGCTGCTTCTCGTGCCCCCCGCCGCCACTTCCACTAACTGGTCGATTCGCAAACTAGGCGGCAAACGCTGGAATCGCTTGCATACGCTGGTCTATCTCGCCGCCATCTGCGGAATCATTCACTATTGGTGGCAGGTCAAACCTGGCGTGTTGAGTCCGCTGCGCCTCACGATCGTTCTCGCAGTCCTGCTTCTAGCGCGCCCGATTCTCGCTTACATCCAGCGCCGCAAGAATCCCGTTACAGCGTGACCGGTTCCAGGGCGACCTCATCCTCGCCAAAATCAAACATCCGCTGCGCCACCGGACTCCAGTTCTTCCGGTGCAGCGGCGTCGGCCCCAGCCGTGCCAGCGCCTCCAGATGTTCCCGCGAACAATAGCCTTTGTGGCTCGCCAATCCGTATCCCGGATACTGCCGGTCGAATTCCACCAGCAGCCCATCCCGATACACCTTGGCCAGCACGCTTGCCGCGGCAATCGAATAGCTGGTCCCGTCACCCTGGATCACGGACTGCTGCGGACAAGGCCACTCGATCGTATCCACACCATCAATCAGCAGGTAATCAGGAACAACCGAGAGCTGCTCCACAGCCAACCGCATCGCCAGCAGGGAAGCCCTGCGAATATTGATCCGATCGATCGTCTCCGCATCCACTGCCGCAATTGCCCACGCCACCGCCTTTGCGCGAATCTCAACATCCAGTTCGATCCGCTTTCTCTCCGGCAGCTTCTTTGAGTCCGTGAGTCCACGAAACCGTGTGCCGCACTCCAGAATGACGGCGGCGGCTACCACAGGCCCGAACATCGGCCCACGTCCAACCTCATCCAGCCCCGCAATACGCAGCGCGCCACACTTCTGCGCAGCCTTCTCCAGCCTCCAACCGCATTTCGGATTTTTCGCACTTGGGTTTCTCCGAACGCGAACTGGAGCCGGGGCCATGGTCCAAGTATAAAAAGCAAAACCCCCAGCCGTATTGGCCAGGGGTTCTGCAAAACTGGACTTAAATCCGAAAACTAGACCTTCGGCGCCCGCTCCACTTCCTTCAAGCGAGCTGCCTTGCCGCGCAGTCCGCGAATGTAAAAGAGCTTCGCGCGCCGCACCTTGTAGCTGCGAATCTTCTCCACTTTGTCCACCACTTTGGAGTTGAAGGGGAAGATGCGCTCCACACCTTGGCCAAAACTCATTTTGCGCACGGTGAAGGTGCCCTGCGGGCCGTTGTTGATGGCGATGACCAGGCCCTCAAAGGCCTGCAGCCGCTCCTTGTCGCCTTCCTTGATCTTCACTTGGACGCGAACTTGGTCGCCAGGGACAAATACCGGCAAATCGGTGCGCTTCAGTTTGTCGGCCAGACGCTGCATAACTGGATGAATTGACATGGGTTTCTTCCTGCGTTGAACTCAGAGATTCAATTTTAACAGAGAATCCATCTCCGCGCCTAATCCCCGCTCCCTGCGCTAGACTGTTTGGTCATGAACGACTCACGCGAACTGCTACGCCACACTCTGGCCACGGTTGCCTACCGCGCAACCCGCGCCCTTGACGATGCACCCGAAGAATTCGCCAACTTTGCCGGTGCCGGTCGCCAGCCCGTGCAAATCCTCGCGCACATGGGCGACCTCTTCGATTGGGCGCACAGCATCGCAGCCGGCAAAGAGGCATGGCACAACTCCGCTCCACTCCCATGGGATTTGGAGAAGGAGCGATTTTTCGTCACACTGCAGGCCTTCGACACCTATCTCGCTTCCGAGCATCCGCTCCACGCGCCCATTGATCGCCTCTTTCAAGGCCCGGTCGCCGACGCTCTCACACACGTGGGTCAGCTCGCCATGCTGCGGCGTCTTGCCGGCGCGCCCACGCGCGGAGAAAGCTTCTACGTCGCCGCCATTTCATTGGGACGAATCGCCGAGCAGCCGGAACCCGTCAAGACGTTTTGACTCGTCGTCGTTGTTCCGCTCGCTTCACCGGATGAACGGAATATATCCCCGCACCCGTGCTCGATATTCGATGAACTCATCCTGGAAATACGTCTCGAGCAGCTGGTCTTCGGCTTCCACGCGGATCTCCGTGCCGATCAGGAAAAAACTCAGCCCCGAAACCAGCATCGGCCACCACGAATACGCAGCTCCCGACGCCAGCAGCATCCCCAGCATCGACGCATAAATCGGATGCCGAATCCACGCATACGGGCCGGTCTGCACCAGTTCATGATTCGCACTGAGCGCGGCCTGGTATCGCCAATATTTGCCCAGATGCCGCGTCGCCCGCCACGCAAGCACCACGGAAGGAGGCCCCAGCAACATCGACGCAATCAGTTCCCACCCCGACTTCTCAAACCCGGCCGGCCGCACATGGATCCAGATACAGGCGAATCCCAACACGTTCAGCAGGATCCCCCACTGCGCCGATGGTGCCTTCGCAATCTCCCGTTGTCCCGCCGCCTTCCGGAACGGCTGCACAAACGACGCCGACCACGCGATCCAGCAGATCGTCAGCTCACCATAAGCGACGAGTTGAAGAATCGAATGACCCATCTCAGCCCTAAATTCACCCTTACGGTTGCTGGCGCCCCGGTTGCCATCCGCCCGGTCGCCAACCTAAATCCACCAGCATCCGCCTATCCTCATCGCTCAGCTCAGCCTCCTCCAGAAGATCGGGCCGGTTCGCAAGCGTCTTCCGCAATTGCTGCTCCCGCCGCCACCGCCGAATCTGCTGATGGTCGCCATTCAGCAACACCTGCGGTGTGGCCAATCCCTTGAATTCGGCTGGACGAGTAAAGTGCGGGTAATCGAGCAGCCCGCCCGATCCGTGCTGCGACCGGGGTATACCGGTTTCATCGGTGGAAATGGCTGAATCCGTGATGCCAAAGCTCTCAAATTCGGTCGATGCCTCGTTCCCCAGCACCCCCGGAACCAGCCGCGTCACCGCATCCATCACCACCGCCGCCGCCAGCTCGCCCCCACTCAAAACGTAATCGCCGATCGAAAGCTCCATATCGCAATACAGAGAGTTGATGCGTTCATCCACTCCTTCGTAGCGCCCGCACAGCAGAATCACACGCTCCCATCGTGTAAGCTCCCGCGCTACCGCCTGCGTAAATCGCCGCCCCTGCGCCGAAAGCAGAATCACCTGCATCCCCGCTTGCGCCGCGTCCTCAGCCTCAGAATTGGGTGCCCCATCCTTGTGCGTTTTTTCTGGCGCAAGGGTGGGAAAGGATGCCTCCCGCTCAGCCTTCGGTTGGATCCCCAGCGATTCAAGCGCCTCAGCCAAAGGCTCTGGCTTCAGCACCATGCCCTCGCCGCCTCCAAACGGCCGATCATCCACCGTGCGGTGCCGGTCGTGCGTAAACTCCCGCAGATCGCGCACTCCCACCGAAACCAAGCCCTCTTTCAGGGCCCGGCGCACCACGCCGTGCTCAAAAAATCCTGAGAAAAACTCGGGAAAGATCGTGATGATTTCGAAACGCATCCCCGTCGATGATAATTCCCCTCACACAGGGTGGAAGGGCCTGTCCGCGCAGGTGCGTCGTTTCGCGCGGCCCCGGCGACGTCGTGGCACGGAAACGTTAGGTGGAACTCGCGCGATGAATTTTCGCTGGCCCACATCGCTTTGCCTCCCGCCGAAATGAAGGAACAGCCGAACTTCTCCCGGAGGGAGAACACGAGAACAGCCCAGGGTGCAGTCCGCGCCGGCGGACGAAACCCTGGGATGGCAACGCGAGAATATTCCCGCGTCCCGGAGGGCCGCGCCGAATCTTTCTTCGACACAACGACATGCCACTGCACCGGCCCACATCCTCCTTCACAGCGTTTCCCACCCGCACTGTGCTCTAATACGCCCATCGAAATATGCCCGATCTGGAAACGCTCTTAACCCGCTGGCAATCCGCCGGCGTACTCGACGCCACCATCGCCACCCGCATACGCGCGTGGGAATCCCAGCAGAAGCATCCCACCGGCATGCGCTGGCAGGGAATCGTCGCCTTGATCCTCGGTGCCATTCTGCTCGCCAGCGGAATCGTGCTCTTTGTCTCCGCACATTGGGATGAACTGGGACCCGGCATGCGGTTCCTGCTTGCCCTAGCCATGGTGGGCATGTTTCACACCGCCGGAGCCGCCACGCGCCCTGCCTTCCGCGCCCTCTCCACTGCGCTCCACGCCGTAGGCACAGCTGCGACAGGCGCAGCCATCGCGCTCGCAGGCCAGATCTTCAACATCCGGGAACACTGGCCCGCCGCCATCCTTCTGTGGGCCCTCGCCGCCGTTGCCGGCTGGGCGCTCCTCCAGGATGAAGCCCAGCAGATCCTCACCTTGCTTCTCATTCCGGCCTGGTTGTTTTCCGAACTCTCGTATGCCATGCAGAACCACATCGGCCAGAACGTCTACCTCGGCCGCTTCCTCTTTGCATGGTCCGTCCTCTACCTAACGTTGTTCCTGAACACAAAACGGAAAGCAGTGCAGGGAATTCTCTTCGCCGCTGCGGCCATCGCCGTCATCGTCGGCGTCCCCTACATGCTTCAAAGCTGGACATCCTGGGTTGATCGAGCGGCCATTCCCCTCCATCTCAAATTCTGGGGATGGGTCGCGATCGCCATTCTGCCGCTGTTTGCCGCCCTCTTCCGCTTTGGCAAAAGTTTCGTCCCCGTCGCCTCCGCCGTGATGGTTGCGGCCGTTTTGCCTTGGTGCAGTCACATGTTGGTGACCCATTCCGAGCTTCCAAAGGGGCATCCGGTTTCATACACGCAGGGCGAACCCAACATCCTCGCCCCCATCCTGGTCGCGGCGTTCGCCGTCTTCAGCATCTGGTGGGGCGTTCGGCAGTTCAGCAAGGCGCTCGTCAACCTCGGCATCGTCGGCTTCGCCATTACTGTCGTCTGGTTCTACTTCAGCAACATCCTCGACAAGTTCGGCCGCTCCCTCGGCCTCATCGGCCTGGGCATCCTCTTTCTCGCCGGTGGTTGGGCTCTCGAACGCATGCGCCGCCGCCTGATCGCTGAAATGTCGCCACAGAGTGAAACCCCGGAGGTCGCGCAATGAAGCTCTCGAAAGCCTCTCTGGCCGTCCTTGTCATTCAACTAGTGCTGGTCTCGTCCATCGCTGTTAAGTATCTCTATCAACGCTCCACCTGCCCGCGAGTCTGGACCCGCACCGTAATGTACGACCCCAGCCTCATCATGCGCGGTCGCTATCTCAGCATGCAGCTGACGGTCGACGGATGCCAGAGCACTCTGCCGTCCGCCAAGCAGGCTGGATTCCCGCGCAACCTCGACGGCGTGCCCAACGGAAACAACTTCTCCATCGCCGCCACGCAGCCCATCATCTTTCCAGCGAAGCTAGCGGTGAGCGGCAACAAGCTCGTCGCCATCCGCATCCCGGAGAATGAGGATGTAGCCGCCGGCGAAAGTGTAGTTGCCATCTCCGGCGCGTCCTGCGATCAGATGCGCCTCAGTGAAGCCGTCAACTTCTATCTAGCCGAACACGCTACAAGCCCACTGCCCGTCAAAACCGGCCAAGAACTTTGGGTCGAAGTCACAGTCCCACCCAAAGGTCCACCGCGCCCCATCCAGCTAGCCCTCAAAGACCACAGCGCCTGGAAGCCGCTAGCCTTCCAATAGAGAGTCAAGTCTCCGATCGCTTGATCCAGCACGAAAGTGGGTGCCCCATCCTAGCCGAAGTTCGTCACCAGTGAGGTCAGGAATGGCCTAAGTGATTCAGAATCAGTTCAGGCTACTGCGAAGTCTGCACTACATATGCGTTGAAACCGGAGATGTTCTGGGAGGCTGATT
>Ga0182024_10004040_pt1 | contig 34175 bp, 31 predicted proteins | sample P32metaG_FD_120480 | JGI IMG/M metagenome (GOLD analysis project Ga0182024, IMG submission 120480) | Permafrost microbial communities from Stordalen Mire, Sweden - P3-2 metaG (Illumina Assembly) | ecosystem: Environmental > Terrestrial > Soil > Wetlands > Permafrost | place: Sweden: Stordalen... | reverse complement strand
TTCGAGGACTACACGCGCATCAAGCACGTGATGCACAACCTCGGCGAGTAGGAGCCCGCGATGATCGTCGGAGTACCGAGCGAGGTCAAGGACGACGAGTACCGTGTCGCGCTCACGCCGGCCGGCGTGCGCGAGCTCGTGGGCGCGGGCCACGACGTCCTCATCGAGCGCGGCGCCGGAGTGGGCTCCGCCATCGGCGACGCCAGCTTCAGCACCGTCGGCGCGAAGATCGTTGAGCGCGCCGACGACGTGTGGGCCGCCGCGGACCTCGTCTTGAAGGTGAAGGAGCCTGTCGAGGCGGAGTACCCGAGGCTCGGCCTGCGCACGGGGCAGGTGCTCTTCACGTACCTGCACCTCGCGGCCTCCCGCCCGTGCACCGACGCGCTCCTCGCCGCCGGCAACGTCGCAATTGCCTACGAGACGGTTCGACTGCCCGACAATTCGCTCCCGCTCCTCACCCCGATGAGCGAGGTCGCGGGTCGGATGGCTCCGCTCATGGGTGCCCACCACCTCATGCGCTCCGGCGGCGGCCGCGGCACGCTCATCTGCGGCGTTCCCGGCGTCGCCGCCGCGAACGTCGTCGTCATCGGCGCCGGCGTCTCGGGTATGGCCGCCGCGACGCTCGCCGTCGGCATGCATGCCAACGTCCACATCTTCGACAGGAACCTCGAGCGACTCCGCCAGATCGACCACCACTTCCGCGGCGAGGTCGAGACCGTGGCGTCGACGGCGCACGCGATCGAAGAGGCCTGCCTCGCGGCGGACATCGTGATCGGCGCCGTGCTGGTCGTGGGCGCGAAGGCGCCGAAGCTCGTGAGCGACGACCTCGTGTCGAGGATGCGACCTGGCTCGGTCCTCGTGGACATCTCGGTCGACCAGGGCGGCTGCTTTGAGGGCACCCACCCAACGACGCACTCCAATCCGGTCTACGAGCACATGGGCTGCATCTTCTACTGCGTCGCGAACATGCCCGGTGCTGTGCCCCACACCTCGACGCACGCCCTCGTGAACGCCACGCTGCCCTACACGCTCGAGATCGCGCGACACGGGTGGCGCGGGGCCGTGAGACGAGACGCCGCCCTCGCAGAAGGTGTCAACGTGGTTGGCGGAGCGCTCACCTACGGACCGGTGGGTGAGGCGCACGGACTCGCGGTGACGCCGCTCGCCGACGCGCTCGCCGCACGGTGACGACGTGGCGTGCGGATCGTTGACGACCTGACGCGACGTGCACGCATGGCACGTGCGCGGATGACGTCGCCACGCGCGTCCCCGCGTGCTCGGGGGCGTGCACTATGTTGCCCCGAGACGTGTGTGTCCGCTGCGTGGGGCAGTGATGCTGCCTGCGCACCGGGCCGGGGGAGGGACCTGTGGCAACGGACGCGGCCAACGCACCGGCAACGGTGCAGCCCGGAGAAAAGGGCCTCAAGGGTGGCGCACTCGGACTGATCTCGAGCATCGTCGTCGGGGTCGCATCGACGGCGCCTGCGTACAGCCTTGCGGCGACGCTGGGCTTCGTGATCTTCGCGATCGGGCTCCAGGCGCCCATCGTCGCGATCCTGGCGTTCATCCCGATGCTCTTCATCGCGTACGGCTACAAGGAGCTCAACAACGCCGACCCGGACTGCGGCACGACGTTCACGTGGGGGGCCCGCGCCTTCGGGCCTAAGACGGGCTGGCTCGGTGGCTGGGGCATCGTTGCCGCGGACATCGTCGTCATGGCGAGCCTCGCCCAGATCGCCGGTCAGTACGTCTTCTTGCTCGTCAACGCGAAGGGCATCGGCTCGGACCCGTCCAGCGGCTGGGTGCTCCTCGTGGGCATCGCGTGGATCGTCGTGATGACGGCGATCTGCTACGTCGGGATTGAGATCTCCGCCAACTTCCAGAAGGTCTTGCTCTCGATCGAGCTCACGATGCTCGTCGTGCTGTCCGTGGTCGCGCTCGTGAAGGTCGGCAACGGGAGCGCGCCGATCGGGCACCTCTCGATCGCCTGGACGTGGTTCGACCCGTTCAAGATCGCGTCGGCGTCCGACTTCATCGTCGGTCTCGTGCTGATGCTGTTCATCTACTGGGGCTGGGACACGGCGGTCTCGGTCAACGAGGAGACCGAGAACCCGCACACAGTGCCCGGGAGCGCCGCCGTGGCCTCGACGCTCATCCTCCTTGCGGTCTACGTGCTCGTCATCATCTCGGTCGAGTCTTACGCCGGGGTGGGCAGCACGGGGATCGGGCTCGGGAACCTCTCGAACCAGAACGACGTGCTGTCCGTCCTCGGCTCCTCCATCTTCGGCACGTCGGGATTCGGCAGCTTCCTCTCGCACTTGCTCCTGTTGATGGTGCTCAGCTCGGCGGCCGCCAGCACGCAGACGACGATCCTCCCGACCGCACGAACGGTGCTCGCCATGGGCGTGTACAAGGCCGTGCCGAAGAAGTTCGCGCGGACGCACCGGCGCTTCCTCACGCCGACGTGGGCGACGGTGCTCATGGGACTGGTGTCCATCGTGCTCTACGTGATCATGAACTACGTCGACGCCGAGGCGGTCATCAAGGACTCCGTCGACGCCCTCGGGGTCATGATCGCCTTCTACTACGGGCTCACCGGCTTCGAGTGCTTCTGGTACTACCGCCACACGCTGCGCACCAGCGCACGATCCCTGTGGCTACGGGGCATCCTCCCGCTGCTCGGCGGCCTCATCTTGTGGTTCGCGCTCGGCTACAACCTCTGGTACTACTACCGGCCCGTCAACAGCTACTCGCACTGGCAGATGACGTTCTGGCCGCACCTCTACATGGGGGGCACGTTCGTCATCGAGATGCTCGCGCTCATCCTCGGCGTCGTGCTGATGGTGGTCTACCGCTTCATCGCCCCCGCCTACTTCCGCGGAGAGGTGCTGAACCGCGACACGCCGACGCTCGTTCCTGACGACGTGGGACTCGAGGTGGGCCTGTACGGCATCGACGAGTCGCAGCCGGGACGTCGCCGCAGGGCGGACCGGCCCCCCAAGCCGTGAGTCGCGACCCGCGGTCCTTCGAAGGGTGACGGTCGCCTAGGCCTCGGTCGCGTCGTCCGACGCCGATGCGCCGGCCCCGCGCAGCCAGTCCTCCAGCTGGTTGACGAGCTTCGACACGCCGCCGGTCGTCCGCTCGAGCATGCTCGCGAACCGCTCCCGGTAGTGCCGGACGGCGGCCTCGAACTCCTTGGTCGGCGGCGGCTCGTGCCCGCGGCGGACGTAGCTGCCGTCGCGGATGCGGTCGAAGTCCCCGGTGCCGACCCACGCGATGAGCTCGCGGACGCGGCGGACGGCAAAGGGATGCGTGAGCGCGATCTCGACCCACGCGCGCGACCACCTCGCGAAGAGGTCCTCTTCCTCTTCGTACTCGGTCGCCTGGGCGATGAAGGCGTCGAGGCTCATCCCTTCGAGCGCCCCGCCCGCCATGCGCATGAGCATGCGGCACGTGACGAGCGGGTCGCCCATGACGAGGGCGCTCGCGCGGTCCGACGACAGCTCGGCGGCGCGGGACCACTCGAGCAGTGCGAGGTAGATCGCCCGGATCGGCAGTCCCGTGAGCGGGCCGGGGACCGAGGTGCGGAGGAACTCGGAGAGCAGCACGAAGGTGGTCGTGTAGTAGTAGTGCTCGGACAGTGCATGGCCGAGCTCATGGGCGAGGACCGACTCGACCTCGTCGCGCTCGAAGTCCGCGGCGAGGCCCGAGAAGATGATCACCATCGGGCGGTGGGCGCCGATGGTCATGGCGCTCGCCATCGGCGTCTGCGTCGCGTAGAGGTCGGGCAGGGGGTCGAGGTCGAGCGAGCGCCCGCACCTCGTGTAGGACTCCCACAGCCAGGGAACCTGCTGCTCGCTGATCCGCACGGCGTTGCCGACGAGGACCTGGTGCAGGCGGCGCTCGTGGGCGACGTCGGTCAGCCGCTTGATGACCTTGTCCATGAGGGGGATCGAGTGGAGCGCGGACGTCGCCGCGCGGTCCGCGGGGTGCTCGTAGGCCTTGGGGCTGAGCTGCTCGTAGTGCTGGCCTGGGCCCTCGGGCATCGACCGACCTCCCCGTCGCCCGCGCTCGCGGGGCCCGGCTCGACGACCCTAACGCCGACTCCTGGCCCGCGTCGGAAGCGGCGCCGGCCGCTATCGTCCGCGCATGGCACTGTACGACTACCCGATCAACACGCTCGATGGTGACCCGTCATCGCTCAAGGCGTACGAAGGCAAGGCGCTGCTTCTCGTCAACGTCGCCTCGAAGTGCGGCCTCACGCCGCAGTACACGGGCCTCGAGGCACTGCAGAAGAAGTACGAGAACAAGGGCTTCTCGGTGCTCGGGTTCCCGTGCAACCAGTTCGGCGAGCAGGAGCCGGGCTCGCCCGACGAGATCGCGACGTTCTGCTCCACGAACTACGGCGTGACGTTCCCCCTCTTCGAGAAGATCGAGGTGAACGGCGACGGTCGTCACCCCATCTACGCCGAGCTCGAAGAGGTCGCGGACCAAGAGGGCAACGCCGGCGACGTGAAGTGGAACTTCGAGAAGTTCCTCATCTCGCCGAAGGGCGAGGTCGTCGCGCGCTTCAGCCCTCTCGTCACGCCAGAGGACCCTGCGCTGGTCGACGCGATCGAACGGACGCTGCCCGGCTGACGTGGCCGCCTACCGCGCGGCCGTCTTCGACATGGACGGGCTGCTCGTCGACTCCGAGGTCCTCTGGCACCAAGCCGAGCTCGAGATCCTGGTTCCGCTCGGCGCCCCGATCGACGCCGATGCCACCCGGGGCACGAAGGGGATGTTCGTCCGCGAGGTGGTCGAGCACTACCAACGGCTCGCCGGCTGGTCCGCCCCCTCCGTCGACGACGTGGTCGTCCAGGTCCTCGCGCGAGTGGGCGACCTCGTCGAGGAGCAAGGCCGGCTCCTCCCCGGCGCGACGCGCGCGCTCGAGCTGTGCGGCGCGCTCGGCCCGCTCGCACTTGCCAGCTCCACCCCGAGGGCGCTGATCGATCGAACCCTGCGGCACTTCTCCCTGCAGGACCGCTTCGTCGTGGTGCACTCCGCAGAGGACGAGCCCTCGGGCAAGCCGCACCCGGGGGTCTTCCTCACCGCAGCGTGGCGTCTGGGAGTGCCGCCCGAGGACTGCCTCGCGTTCGAGGACTCGCCCGCCGGCGTGCACGCCGCGGTCGCGGCCACGATGGGATGCGTCGCGGTGCCCGCCGCCGACGAGCGCTCGGATCCCGCCTTCGGACTCGCGACCATCGTGCTCGAGACGCTCGAGGACCTCGACGCGGCGTGGCTCGCGGAGCGATTCCGCGCGGACGGTGCGCCGAGCGGGGGCACCGTGCGCGAGGTGCGGGGATAGCGTCGGCGTCCGACCCCAAGGAGGTTCCATGCCCGAAGACGCCGCCTTTCGCTCCGAGCTGTTCGCCTTCGCCGACCGCTACGTCGAGCAGAGCGCCGCGCGCGACCCCATGCTCGCGACCGAGCTCGGTGTCGAGGGCTTCGACCACCTGCTGCCATCCTTCTCGACGGCCCGGTGGGAGGAGGACGCGGCGTTCGCCGACGCGTCGCTCGCCGCGCTGCGGGCCATCGCGCCGCGCGACGACGTGGACAGGATCTCGCGCGCCGTCACCGAAGAGCGCCTGACGGTCCAGGCCGAGCTCGCGCGCTCCGGCGAGCGCGCACGGACGTTCGGGACGATCAGCTCGCCCGTCTCGGAGATCCGCCAGGTCTTCGAGCTCATGCGACGCGATCGCCCAGAGGACGTGGCCACGATCGCCGCCAGGCTGCGTGAGGTCCGCCCCGCCCTCGCGAGCTGGCGTGACGGCCTCGCCGACATCGCCGCCGCCGGAGCGCTGCCGGCGCGCCGCCACGTGCTCGGCGTCGCGGACCAGGCCGCCACCTACGCCCGAGGGGCGTACGCGGGCTTCGCCCAGGGGCTGGCGGCCTCGGGCGCGGCCCGCGACGAGCTCGCGAGCGCCGCCGCTGACGCCGACGCCGCCTGCGGCGGGCTCGCGGCGCACCTCGCCGACGAGGTGGCGCCGACGGCCGTGGGCGCAGAAGCGTGCGGCGCCGAGCGCTACCCGAGGTGGCTCCGCTACTACAACGGCGCCGACCTCGACCTCGAAGAGCTGTACGCGTGGGGATGGGAGGACCTGCGGCGGATCAACGAGCGGATGTGGGAGCTCGCGGCCCAGCTCGCCCCGGGCGCCGACCGGCTCGCCGATGTCGCGGCGGCGCTCGACGCCGACGACGCCCGGGCCATCGTCGGGACCGAGGCGCTCCTCGCGCGGCTGGAGTCGTTCACCCAGGCGACCGTCGCCGCCCTCAACGGCGTGCACTTCGACATCGACCCGAGGGTCCGACGCTGCGACGCGCGCCTCGCACCGGAGGGCTCGGCGGCCGCGCCGTACTACATCGCGCCGAGCGAGGACCTGACGCGGCCGGGCACCACGTGGTTCCCGACGCTCGGGAGGTCGCGCTTCCCGTGGTGGCGCAGCGCGTCAACCTGGTACCACGAGGCGGTCCCCGGCCACCACCTCCAAGAGGCGACCGCGCGGCTCGCGACCGACCGGCTGAGCAGGTTCCAGCAGTCCATGGCGTGGACGAGCGGCTACGGCGAGGGGTGGGCCCTCTACGCCGAGCGGCTCATGGAAGAGCTTGGGGCCTTCACCGATGCCGGCGACGAGCTGGGGTACCTCGAGGGCCAGGGGCTTCGCGCGGCGAGGATTGTCGTCGACCTGGGCCTGCATCTCGGCTACCGGGCGCCCGAGGACCTTGGCGAGCTCCGCGGGCTCGGCGACTGCTCGTCGCGTCCGTGGACGCCCCAGATGGCCGTCGCGCTCCTCGAGGAGCGCGCGATCCAGGACCACGAGTTCGCCGTCTCGGAGGTCGACCGCTACCTCGCGATCCCCGCGCAGGCGACGTCGTACAAGGTGGGCGAGCGCGTCTGGCTCGCGGCCCGCGAGGACGCGCGCGGCCGACTGGGCGACCGCTTCGAGCTCAAGGGGTTCCACGCCTTCGCGCTCCGGCTCGGCCCGATGGGACTCGACCCGTTCCGCGCCGAGCTCGCGCGCTGGGAAGGCGCCTGAGCGACGCGCCCCGGTCAGCCTCGCGCCGGCAGCTCGAGGCGGAACCGCGTGCCGGTGTCGTGCACGTGCGCCCCCTCTGGGTACGCGCCCACGACGTCCCAGCCGAGCCCGACGTACAGCGCCCTCGCGGCGGGCTGCAGGGGACCTGTCTCGAGGTAGAGCGTGCCGTAGCCGAGCGCGGCGGCACGGGTGACCACCTCGGCCATGAGCGCGCGCGCGAGCCCGCCGCGCCGCAGGTCGGGCCGCACCCACAGCCGCTTGACCTCGCCCAGGTGCAAGGTGGGCTCCACGATCGGGCGGATCCCGACGCCGCCGGCGAGGTGGCCGTCGACCCGCGCGACGAGGTAGAGCCCACGCGGCGGGTCGAAGTCGCCGGGTCGCAGGTCGTGTGCCCCGCGGTTCCCCTCGCCGTAGATGCGGTCGAACTCGTCGAGCGCGGCGAGCACGATGCTCGTCGGCCCGGGCGCGTCGAACGGCTCTACTGCGACGACGAGGTCACCGGCCCGCACGGCCGCAGCGTACGGCGCGCTCGCGAGGAACGGCGAGGCGGCTCACTAGGCTCGGGCGACCGACGACGAGGAGACCTGTGTTCCGCCCGGTGAGCCCCGACCCCGACCTCGTGTCGGCGGAGACCGACGTGCTGGCGCGCTGGGCGCAGCACCGGGTCTTCGAGCGATCCGTCGAGCAGCGAGCCGGTGCGGCGCCGTGGGTCTTCTACGAGGGGCCGCCGACGGCGAACAACAAGCCGGGCCTCCACCACGTCTGGGCCCGGGTCTACAAGGACCTGTTCTGCCGGTACCAGACGATGCGGGGGCGACTCGTCGTCCGCCGGGCGGGCTGGGACACCCACGGGCTGCCCGTCGAGGTCGAGGTCGAAAAGCGGCTCGGGATCTCCGGCAAGCGCGCGATCGAGGACAAGATCGGCGTCGCCCGGTTCGTCGAGCTGTGCCGCGAGTCCGTCGAGGCCTACGTCCAGGAGTTCGAGGAGCTGACCCGCCGGATCGGCTACTGGGTCGACTGCGACGCGGCGTATCGGACCTACGCGCCCGAGTACGTCGACTCGGTGTGGTGGCACCTAAAGACGATCTTTGACAAGGGCCTGCTCTACGAGGACCTGAAGGTCCTGCCGTACTGCCCGCGCTGCGAGACGCCGCTGTCGAGCCACGAGCTGGGCCAGCCCGAGGTCTACACCGAGGAGGCGGACCTCTCCCCGTACGTCCGATTCTGGCTGGAAGACGGCGACGTCGCTCCGCCGCCGGGTGCCGACGCGCTCATGGTGTGGACGACGACGCCCTGGACGCTGCTCAGCAACGTTGGGGTGGCCGTCAACCCCGACCTCACCTACGCGGTCGTCGGCGGCACGATCGTGGCCGCGGACCTCGTCGCGTCGGTCTTCGGGGAGGGCACGAACCCCGACGTCACCGTGCCGGGGAGCTCGCTCGTCGGGCTGCGCTACCGCCGTCCGTTCGAGGACGTCGAGATGACCGAGGGCGCGGCGGGGGTCGTGGTCCCTGCCGACTACGTCACCACCGAGGAGGGGACCGGTGTGGTGCACCTCGCGCCGGCGTTCGGCGAGGTCGACCGCCAGGTCGGGAAGGTGTTCGGACTCGCCACGCTCAACCCGGTTGGACCCGACGGACGGTTCACGGCCCAGGTGCCCTGGCTCCAGGGCCAGTCCGTGCGCGACGCGAACGAGCGCATCGTGGAGTCGCTCGAGGGGAGCGGGACCGTCTTCAAGGCCAGCTGGTACATGCACTCCGTGCCGCACTGCTGGCGTTGCAACGCGGTGCTCATCTACTGGGGCAAGCCCAGCTGGTACGTGGCGACGACGCGCCACAAGGACGACATGCTCCGCGAGAACGCCAACATCGACTGGCATCCCCAGCACATCCGCGACGGCCGCTTCGGCGAGTGGCTCGCGAACAACGTCGACTGGGCCCTGTCGCGGGACCGCTACTGGGGCACGCCGCTGCCGGTCTGGCGCTGCGAGAACGGACACCTCGCGTGCGTCGGCTCGCGCGCCGAGCTCGCCGAGCTCGCCGGGGCCGACGTCTCGGGCATCGACCCACACCGGCCCGTCATCGACGCGGTGACGTTCCCGTGCGGCACGTGCGGCGCGACCGCGACGCGGGTCCTGCCGGTGATCGACGCGTGGTTCGACTCTGGGTCCATGCCCGCGGCCCAGTGGGGCTACCCCCACGTCGAGGGCTCGAAGGAGGCCTTCGCGTTCCCCGCGGAGTTCATCGCCGAGGCGATCGACCAGACCCGCGGGTGGTTCTACTCGCTGCTCGCCGTCAACACGATCGTCTTCGGCGAGACGCCCTACCGCCACGTCCTGTGCCTCGGCCACATCGTGGACGAGGACGGACGCAAGATGTCCAAGTCGCTCGGCAACGTGATCGACCCCTGGGACGTGCTCGACACCCGGGGCGCTGACGCGCTGCGGTGGTGGATGTTCTCGCAGGGCTCGCCGTGGACGCCCACGAGGGGATCACTTGCCGCGATCGACGCGTCGATGCGCGACACCGTGCTCACGCTGTGGAACACGTACTCGTTCTTCATGACCTACGCGTCGCTCAACGGCTTCGACCCGGTCGACCCCGACGTCCCGGCCCGCGCCGCCCGCTCCGAGCTCGACCGCTGGGTGCTCTCGAGGGCGGCGCGCACGACCGAGGCGGTCACCGACGCGCTCGACGGCTACGAGCCGCTCGCCGCAGCCACCGCGATCGCGACGCTCGTCGACGACGTCTCGAACTGGTACGTGCGCCGCTCGAGGCGGCGGTTCTGGCGGACCGATCCCGACGCGCCGAGATCCGACTCCCTCGCCGCCCACGCGACCCTCCTCGAGGTGCTCGACCGCGTCGCGGTCCTGCTGGCGCCGATGTGCCCGTTCCTCGCCGACCATCTCTTTGCCGGGCTCCGCGACGCCGACGAGGCGGCGTCCGTGCACCTCGTCGACTGGCCGGACCCAGACCGCGCCGCGATCGACGAGGGCCTCGAGGCCCAGATGGAGGTCGCGCGCGAGGTCGTCTCGCTCGGTCGCGCCGCCCGGGCCGAGGCGGGCATCAAGGTCCGCCAGCCGCTGCGCCGCGCCCTCGTCATCCTTCCTGCGAGCAGCGTGCTCCCGCCCCCCGGGGCGGTGGAGGACGAGCTCAACGTGGACCGGGTCGAGTACTCCGACGAGCTCTCCGACGTGCTCACCTACGAGCTGCACCCCAACTTCCGCACCCTCGGGCCGCGGCTCGGCGACCGGGCGCAGGGGATCCGACCTGCCCTCGCCGCGCTCGACCCTGCCGAAGCGGCGCGGACGCTCGAGGCGGGGGGCACCGTCACCGTGCGGCTCGGCGACGAGGACGTCGAGCTCACGAGCGAGGACATCGAGCGGCGCGTCCGCGCCGAGTCCGGCTTCGCCATCTCCCGCGACGCCACCGCGGTCGTGGCCCTCGACGTCGAGCTCGACGACGGGCTGCGCCGTCGCGGTGCGGTCCGAGAGCTCGTCCGCCAGGTCCAAGAGCTGCGAAAGGAGCTGGGCTTGGAGGTGTCGGACCACATAGAGCTGTGGCTCGATGGGATCGAGCTCGACGAGGCCGAGCGCGACTTCGTCGCGCTCGAGGTGCTGGCCGACACCGTGCGCCTGGGAGAGGGGCCGGGAAGCCCCGCGCGCGTGTCCCTCGGCGACGGGCTTGAGGTCCGCGTCTGGGTGACGCTCCTCAGATAGGGAGTGACGCGGCGGGCTCGCTGCCTGCGCAGGCGGGCGGGCCACCGTTGAGCTTGCGCAGCGCCGACTCGAGGGCCTGACGCTCTGCGTCGGTCAGCTTCGAGGTCACGAACTCATCGAGGTGCGCGACGTGGACCTCGAGCGCCTTCGACAGGGTGTCGGCTCCGAGCTCGGTGAGGCGCACGTGCACGCCGCGACGGTCGCTCGGGCACGCGCCGCGCTCGACGAGCCCCTGGGCCTCGATCCGGTCGATGAGCCGCGTCGTCCCGCCCGAGGAGTAGACGGTCTGCGCCGCGAGGGACGACATCGAGAGGAAGCCCTTCTCGGAGCGGTGGAGCCGCAGCAGGACCTCGAACCAGGCGAGCGGCAGGCCGATGGCGTCCTCGAGCGCCGCACCGAGCTGGCGCTCCAGGCGGGCGTTGGTCTCGAGGAGCAGGCCGAACAGCACGACGCGCTCGTCGGCGCTCGGGCACGAGGTGTGGAGGTCGGCCGCCCGGGGCATCGTCGTCACGGTACCAATCACTCCTCGTCGCCCACGGTGGGGGCCCCTCCCGGCACTATCGCTTCTGGAAAAGATTCTACTTGCACAGAATCTGTAGAAGCAAGTATACTGGCGTGACCAGAGAAGGAGCACCCATGACCACCACACAGAACCAGTCCCAGTCCCCGACACAGACCGCGGTCCCGACCGGCACCTACACGATCGACCCCGTCCACTCGAGCCTCGGCTTCGTCGTGCGCCACCTGGTCGCCTCCAAGGTGCGCGGCTCGTTCACCGGCTTCGAGGGCACCGTCGTCGTCGGGCCGACCCCGGAGACCTCCTCGGTCACCGGCTCGGTGAAGGCCGACAGCATCGTGACGAACCAGGCCCAGCGCGACGAGCACCTCCGGTCCTCGGACTTCCTCGAGACCTCGACCTACCCCGAGCTGACCTTCGCGTCCACGCGGGTGAGCGCGCGGGCCGACGGCCTCTACGACCTCGTCGGGGACCTCACGATCCACGGGATCACCAAGGAGGTCACCTTCGACCTCGAGTACCTCGGCGAGAGCCCGGGGCTCGCGCCGAACACCTCCGTCGTCGGCTTCGAGGCACGGACCTCGATCGACCGCCGCGACTTCGACGTGAGCTTCAACGGCACCCTTGAGAACGGCAGCTTCGTCGTCTCCAACAAGGTCGAGCTGGAGCTCGCCATCGAGGCGTCGCGCCCGAACTGAGCAGGCACCCCGGCGCGGCGCGGCCGCGCCGGGGGGCACCCTGCCTGGACCGAGCCGGACCGCCGAGCGGCGTTGGTACGCTCGGCGCATGGCAGAGGACGGACGCGGGATAGCCAAGCCCGCCATCGGCATCGCCGGGGCGATCGCGGCCATCGTGAGCGTCTGGTGGTTCGCGTTCCGGCCGCGCCGCCGCGGCGACGACGCGCCGCCCGAGTAGTCACACCTTCGACAGGTCGGCGACCAGCGCCGGCAGGACGGCCTCGATCGGCCCCCTCACGACGACCGCCGCGACGTCGTCCATCGCCGTCGGCCCCCCGTTCACGATGACCACGGACGCGCCCTTCGCGTGGGCGGTCGGGACCATGCCGGCGATGGGCCAGACCGAGAGCGTCGAGCCCACCGCCAAGAGGACGTCGCAGCGCGCCGCCGCCGCCTCGGCGCGCCCGAGGTCCCCGGCCACCAGCGACTGTCCGAACGAGATCGTGGCGGACTTGAGGATGCCGCCGCACGGACCCTCGCCGTCGGCGACCAGGCACACGGGCACCTCGTCGCCCGAGGCGACGCGGTCGAGGACGGTCGCGATGGGCGCGCGGTCACCGCAGCGCAGGCACACCGCGTCGCGGGACGAGCCGTGGATCTCGACGATCCTCGCCGGGTCGTTGCCGGCGACGTGGTGCAGGCCGTCGATGTTCTGGGTCACGAGCGTGTCGAGCCGGCCGGACCGCTCGAGGGTGACGAGCGCGCGGTGGCCGTCGTTCGGCACCGGCCGCTCCTCGCGGGTCTCCACGCGTCGTCGCCACGCACGGCGGCGCACCCCCTCGTCGCCGACCCACACGTCGTAGGTCGACAGCATCTCGGCGGCGGGATCCTTGGTCCAGATGCCCTCGGGCCCACGGAAGTCCGGGATCCCCGAGGCCGTCGAGATGCCCGCCCCGCTCAGCACGCACACCGACCGGGCACCCTCGAGCAGCGCGCGTGCCTCTGCGAGGTCGTCCACGGGTCGAGCCTAAGACGGTCCGCCCGCGGGCCACCGGGGGCGCCGCCCTCGCGGTCGTGAGGGCGGGCGGTCGACAATGATGTCGACATGTCCTACGTCGCGGTCAACCCCGCCACCGGCGACGAGGTCGCCCGATTCGACAACCACGGAACCGCGGAGATCGAGCGGCGCGTCGACCTCGCGCACGAGCGGTGGCGGTCATGGCGCACGGTGCCGTTCGAGGAGCGTGCTCGGCTCATGGTGTCGGCGGCCGAGCTGCTCGAGGCCGAGCTGCCCGCCGTCGCGGCCCTGCTCACGACCGAGATGGGCAAGACCTTCGCGTCGGCCAAGGGCGAGGTCGCCAAGTGCGCGATGTGCATGCGGTACTACGCCGAGCACGCAGCGCGGCTCTTGTCGACCGAGCACATCGCCACCACCGCCGAGGACAGCGGCGTTCGCTACGAGCCGCTCGGCCCGGTCCTCGCGATCATGCCCTGGAACTTCCCGCTGTGGCAGGTGATCCGCTTCGCCGCGCCGGCCCTCATGGCCGGCAACGTCGGGCTCCTCAAGCACGCCTCCAACGTGCCAGGTGCCGCCGACTTCCTCGAGCAGCTGTTCCGTCGCGCGGGCTTCCCCGACGGCGTGTTCACCAACCTGTTCGCCTCGATCGACGACGTGGCCACGGTGATCGCCGACGATCGGGTCGCCGCAGTCACGCTCACCGGGTCCGAGCGCGCGGGCCGCTCGGTCGCCGCACAGGCGGGCCAGCATCTGAAGAAGACCGTCCTCGAGCTCGGCGGCTCGGACCCGTTCGTGGTCGCCGGCAGCGCGGACCTTGCGCGCACGGTGCCACTCGCGGTGACCGCGCGGGTGCAGAACAACGGCCAGTCGTGCATCGCGTCCAAGCGCTTCATCGTCGTCGCCTCGCGCGCCGACGAGTTCCTCGAGCGCTTCACCGCCTCGATGGCCGAGGTCCCGATGGGGGACCCCTTCGACCCCGCGACGGTGCTCGGGCCGGTGGTCTCGGCGGCCCAGCGTGACGAGCTCGCCGGCCAGGTCGACGACTCGGTCCAAAAGGGCGCGACGGTGACCACGGGCGGAGCGGTGCCCGCGAGCCCTGGCTTCTACTACCCCGCGACCGTCCTCACCGGCGTGGACCCGACCATGCGCGCGGGCTGCGAGGAGCTGTTCGGCCCGGTCGCCGTGGTCCAGGTCGCCGACGACCTCGACGACGCCCTCACCATCGCGAACGGGACGCCCTGGGGGCTCGGTGCCTCGGTCTGGGCGCAGGACCGCGACGAGCAGCGGCGCGGCATCGAGGGGCTCGAGGCGGGCCTGGTCTTCGTGAACGCCATCGTGGCCTCGACGCCGGAGCTCCCCTTCGGCGGGATCCGACGCTCGGGCTACGGGCGCGAGCTCGGCGCCCACGGCATCCACGAGTTCACGAACGTGAAGACGTTCTTCGTGGCCGCCACGTGACGGAATCCCGGCGCGCCGAGCGGGACCGCGAGCTGCTGTATTTCGACCACGCCGCCTCTGCGCCGAGGCGCGAGGAGGTCCTCCTCGCGATGGCGCCGTACACGCGCGGCGTCGTCGGCAACCCGACGGGCTCGCACCGCGCGGCGCGTGCCGCACGGCTCGCGCTCGACGACGCCCGCGAGGAGGTCGCGGCCCTCACGGGCTCGCTGCCCGGCGGCGTCGTCTTCACCGGCGGCGGGACCGAGTCGTGCAACGAGGCGGTCTTCGGCGTCGCGGCAGATCGCGCACGACGGGGACGCCCTTCGCGGCTCGTCGTGTCGTCGATCGAGCACCACGCCGTCCTCGACGCGGCTCGGCGCCTCGCCCGCGGGCTCCTCGCCGCGCCCGTCGAGGTCGTCGAGCTCCCGGTCGGCCGTGACGGCGTCGTCGACCTCGCACGGGCGCGCGCGCTCCTCGAGGGGGCGGACCTCGTCTCGGTCATGACCGCGAACAACGAGGTCGGCACGGTCCAGCCCATCGCCGCGATCGCCGCGCTCGCGCGTGATGTCGCTGCGGACGTGGTCGTCCACACCGACGCGGTCGCCGCGGCGCCGTGGGCCGACCTCGTCGTCGCCGCCGAGGGCGCGGACCTGGTCACGATCTGCGGACACAAGCTCGGGGGCCCGGTGGGCGTGGGCGCCCTGTGCCTGCGTCGCGAGGTCACCCTCGCGCCGCTCCTCGTCGGCGGTGGCCAGGAGCGAGGTCGTCGCGCCGGCACGCCCGACGTCGCCGCCGCAGTTGGGCTCGCCACGGCGCTGCGGCTCGCCGGCGAGGAGCGTGCCGGGGCCTTCGCCCGCACAGCGGCGCGCCGCGACCAGCTCGCCAAGCTGCTCACGAGCGCGCTCGACGGCGTCACCCAGACGGTGCCGAGCGGCGAGCTCCTGCCGGGAACCTGCCACGTCCTCGTCGACGGCGTGGCGAGCGAGGAGCTGGTCTATCTGTGCGACGAGGCGGGCCTGTGCGTGTCGGCGGCGTCGAGCTGCGCGAGCGGTGCGACCACGCAGAGCCACGTGCTCGCGGCCATGGGCGTTGACGGGGCCCTCGCGCGAGGCTCGCTGCGGCTCTCGATCGGGGCAGGGACCTCCGACGAGGAGGTCGAGCGCGCCGCGGGGATCGTCGTCGCGGCGGTGCGCCGGCTCCGGGCGGGCGCGGGCTGACCGGCCGACGCGTCGCCCCCCTCTGCCACAATGACCCGGTGCGCGTGCTGGTCGCGATGTCGGGGGGCGTCGACTCGTCGGTGGCCGCGTCACTGCTCGCCGACGCCGGGCACGACGTCGTCGGGTGCACGCTCAAGCTGTGGGGCGGCGAGTCCGACGCCGGGTGCTGCTCGGCCGCCGACGTGGACGATGCTCGACGCGTGGCCCAGGTGCTCGGGATCGACCACCACGTGTTCAACCTCGCCGAGCGCTTCGAGGCCGACGTCGTCGATCCCTACGTCGCCGCGCACGCCCGCGGCGAGACCCCGAACCCGTGCGTCGCGTGCAACCGCTCGATCAAGTTCGGCGAGCTCCTCTCGCGCGCGAGCCGCCTCGGCTTCGACGCCCTCGCGACCGGCCACCACGCCCGCGTCGTGCGTGAGGGTCCCATCCCACAGCTGCGGCGCGGCGCCGACGCCGGCAAGGACCAGAGCTACGTGCTCGGCTTCCTCGGCGTCGAAGAGCTTGCCCGGCTGGTGCTGCCGGTCGGCGAGCTGACCAAGGCAGAGGTCCGCGCACGCGCGCACGCCGCGGGGCTGCGCACCGCGGCCAAGCCGGACAGCCAGGAGGTCTGCTTCATCCCCCGAAAGGGTCGGGGACGCTTCCTCGCCGAGCGCACCGCGCTCACGCCCGGCGTCGTCGTCGAGCGTGCGAGCGGCGTCGAGCTTGGCACGGTGCCAGCCGTCGAGCTGGTGACCGTCGGGCAGCGACGGGGGATCGGGCCGGGGCACGGCGGCGTCGCGCGCTACGTCGCCGACGTCGATCCTTCGACGGCGACGATCTACGTCACGACGCGCGAGGAGCTCGACGTCGCGCACGTGGACCTCGCGCCGGACTCGCTGCGCTGGTCCGGCGCGCCTCGGACGCTGCCCGCCCGGGTGCTCGTGCAGGCCTCTGCGCACGGGCCGGCGCTCGCAGCGACGCTCTCGGACGGCGACGGCCTCATCGCCGTGCTCGATCGCGCCGCTCGCCCGGCCGCCCCGGGGCAGCTGGCGGTCTTCTACGACCACGAGGACCCCGACCTCGTGCTCGGCGCGGCGACCGTCGCGCGCCGGGCACTCGCCGCGGCGTGACGGACGTCGCACGCCGGGCGAGGGCGCTGCGCGACGAGATCGCGCGGCACAACGAGGCGTACTTCATCCACGACGAGCCCACGATCCCAGACGCCGACTACGACGCCCTGGTCGTCGAGCTCCGCCGGCTCGAGGCCGAGCACCCCGAGCTCGCGACATCCACCTCGCCCACCCGCGAGGTGGGCGCGGCCCCGAGCGCGACGTTCGCCCCGGTGCAGCACCGCGTCGCGATGATGAGCCTCGACAACGCCTTCGACGACGACGAGCTTCGTGCGTGGTCCGAGCGACTCCGCCGCGTGCTGGCGCTCGACAGCCTCGAGGCCATCGACTTTTCGGTGGAGCCCAAGATCGACGGCCTCGCGATGTCGATCACCTACGAGGGCGGGCGCCTCACCCAGGCGGCGACGAGGGGCGACGGCGTGGTCGGCGAGGATGTGACGGCGAACGTGGCGACCGTGGCGTCCGTGCCCGGCGTGCTGCACGGCCGCGGCGTCCCCACGCTCGTCGAGGTCCGTGGCGAGATCTACCTGCCGCTCGAGGAGTTCGCCAGGCTCAACGAGCGTCAGGAGCGCGAGGACCTCCGCCGGTTCGTCAATCCGAGGAACGCCGCGGCGGGGTCGCTCCGACAGAAGGACCCCCAGGTGACGGCCTCGCGCCCCCTCGCCTTCATCGCCTACCAGCTGGGCGCCCTCGAGGCGCCGTCGTCGAGCCCGTTCGCGTCGAGGTCGCATGCCGCCACGCTCACGGCGCTCCGCGACGCAGGGTTCCGCACCGCAGCAGAGACGGCCTCGGTGCGTGGCCTCGACGCGGTGCTCGAGCGCTCCGCGTGGCTCGAGGCGCACCGACACGACTTCGCCTACGAGGTCGACGGCATCGTCGTCAAGCTGGACGACCTCGATCTGCGCGATCGTGCCGGCGCCACGTCGCGGGCGCCGCGCTGGGCGATCGCGCGCAAGCTGCCGCCCGAGGAGCGCACGACGCGCCTGCTCGCGATCGAGGTCTCGATCGGGCGGACGGGCCGTGCCACGCCCTACGCCGTGCTCGAGCCGGTCTTCGTCGGCGGCTCGACCGTGTCCATGGCGACGCTGCACAACCAGGACCAGGTCGTGCTCAAGGACGTGCGGCCGAAGGACCTGGTCATCGTGCGCAAGGCGGGCGACGTGATCCCCGAGGTCGTGGGCCACGTGCAGGGCACCGGCCGGCGCCCGAGGCGCTGGTCGTTCCCGACGACGTGCCCGGCGTGCGGCGGACCGCTCGTGCGCCTGGAGGGCGAGGCCGACACGTACTGCACGAACCTCGACTGCCCGGCTCAGCAGGTCCAGCGCATCGCGCACTTCGCGTCGCGATCTGCGATGGACATCGAGGGGCTGGGCGAGCAGCGCGTGGTCCAGCTCACCGCCGAGGGCCTCGTGCACGACGTGGCGGACCTCTACGTGCTGCGCGCCGACCAGCTGGCTGGGCTCGAGGGGATGGGGGAGCTGTCCGCGGCGAACCTCGTGGCGGCGATCGACGACTCGCGGTCGAGGCCGCTCAGCCGGCTGCTGGTCGGCCTCGGCATCCGGCACCTCGGCCCGACTGGGGCGAAGGCGGTGGCGTCGGCAATGGGCTCGCTCGCGGCGATCCGCGCCGCGGAGCTCGCCACCTTGTCGGCCGTCGACGGCATCGGCGAGGTGATCGCCGAGAGCATCGTCGCGTTCGCCACCAACCCGTCGAACGTCGTCGTCTTGGACCGGCTCGTCGAGCTCGGGCTCACGACGTCGGAGTCGGGCGGCGCCCCTGTGCTCACCCAGACGCTCGCGGGCAGGGCCGTCGTCGTCACCGGCACGGTCGCGGGCTACACCCGCGACGAGGCGACCGCGGCGATCGAGGCGCGCGGAGGCACCTCGCCGGGCTCGGTGTCGAAGAAGACCTACTGCGTCGTCGTCGGGGAGGGGCCCGGTGCGGCCAAGCTCACGAAGGCGACCGAGCTGGGGGTGCCGATCGTCCCTGGGGAGCGCTTCGACGAGCTGCTCTCGACGGGGACGACCTAGGCACCCCGCGTCCACCGTTTGGGGGGTACTGGTCGGTATCGTCAATGTGGGCCACCGATGCGTACCACCGACACCCCCACCGGCGCCCTCCTCGGCGACCGCTACCTGCTGACGCGCCCCCTCGGCGCGGGTGCCTCGGCGTCCGTCTACCTCGCTGAGGACCAGTCCCTGCGGCGGGAGGTCGCCGTCAAGGTGCTGCGCGCCGGGCTCGCCAACGACGACGCGTTCCAGCGGCGCTTCCGCGCCGAGGCCGTCGCGGTGGCCGGGCTGAACCACCCCCACGTGCTCCGCGTCTTCGACTGGGGCGAGGCCGACGGGGACGCCTGGCTCGTCACCGAGTACCTCTCGGGCGGCTCGCTGCGCGACCTCCTCGACGCCAAGGGCCGCCTCTCTCCCGAGCAGACCGTCTCGATCGGCACCCAGGCGGCCGACGGGCTCGCCTACGCCCACGCTCGCGGGTTCGTCCACCGCGACGTGAAGCCGGCCAACCTGCTGTTCGACGACGCGGGGCGGGTGCGGATCGCCGACTTCGGCGTGGCCCGCGCGCTCGCGGAGTCGGCCGCCTCCGAGCCCTCCGAGGGCCTGATCGGCACGGTGCGGTACACCTCGCCCGAGCAGGCCCAGGGCCGTCGCGTGGACGGGAAGGCTGACGTCTACTCGCTCGCCCTCGTCCTGTACGAGTGCGTGACCGGCGAGGTGCCGTTCTCCGCGGACACCCAGGCCGCGACGCTCAGCGCCCGCATCGGCGCGACCCTCCCGTTCCACCCCGCCCTCGGGGACCTCGAGCCCGTGCTCCGCGCCGCGACCGCGCCCGTCCCCTCCCAGCGGATCGACGCCGCCGAGCTCCACGCGCGGCTGCTCGCCCTCTCCCGCGAGCTGCCCGAGCCGCCGCCAGCGCGCACGGAGCGCACCGGCTCGTCGATCGGGTTCCAGCCGCCATCGCCCGCGGAGCTGACCGCGACGCACCGCGCTGTCGGGCGCGGGCAGTCGGGCACGGTGCCCGCCGTCCGCGACGACGTCACCGAGGTGGGCCCGCTGCCCGACACGACGGTGATCGGCGCCCCGCTCGCGATCCCGCCGGCACCGGTCTCGGCTCCGGCCGCGCCGGGGCCCCCGCCGGCCGCAGACGACGTCCCGCCACCCCACGTCCCGGCGGCCGCCGAGCGGCACCGGCGCCGCTGGCCCTACGTCGTGGCCGTCGTCGTGCTCCTCTTTGGCGGCGCGATCGGTGGCGTGGTCGCGGCGAACCCATTCGCCACGCCCACCTACCCGGTGCCCCTGGTCGTCGGCTCGACGCTGGCGTCCGCCCGCACGGCGGTCGCGGCGGTCCACGGCGACACGCTGGTCGTCGCCGGCTACGCCCCGTCGCGGATCCTCCCCTACAACACGATCATGAAGCAGGAGCCCTCCCCGGGGGCCAAGGTCGCCGCGGGCGCCAGGATCCACACGATCGTCTCCTCGGGACCACCCGCGGTCACCGTGCCCTCGGTCGTCGACAAGACCTGCGCGCAGGCGATCGCCATCCTCAAGCGAGTGGGCTTCACGGCCACCTGCCCGCTGTCGGACGCCGCCTTCTCCTCGACGGTCCCGAGGGGCCTCGCCATCGGGGTGCTCTCGGGCAACCTCACGAATCCCGCCACCGCGGCCTACGGCTCGGCGCTCATCGTCGAGCTGTCCAAGGGGCCGCCGCCCGTCCCGGTGCCCGGCGTCGTCGGCCTCCCGGGCATCCAGGCGGTCTCCACCCTCCAGCAGGCGGGGTTCAACCCGGTCGTCCACTACGAGTTCTCGCGCCTCGTGCACGCGGGCAACGTGATCGCGACGCTGCCCGGGGCGACGATCAAGCTCCTGCCGGGCAGGTCGGTGACGGTCATCGTCTCGAGGGGGGCGCCCGCGACGGTCCCCTCCCTCGGCCACGCGAGCCTGAGCACCGCCGAGCAGATCATCGTGAACGCCGGGCTCACCGTCGTGGCGGTCCACGGCCCGACGACGTCGCACGCCTGGACGACCCAGCCGCCCGCCGGCACGGAGGTCCCCGCGGGGTCCTCGGTCACGCTCTACGGCGCCTAGCCGCAGGTGCCGCCCGAGCGCTGCGACCTGTGCCAGGCGACCAAGATGACGACCTGGTACCACGACGATGACGTCTGCTGGATCGCGGACTGCGAGATCTGCGAGGTCCCGATGGTCGTCTGGCGGGTCCATGCGACCGAGCCGCCGCCCGACGTCCTCGAGCACCTGACCGCCGCGCTGCGGTCCGTCGCCGACGCGCGCTTCGGCGCCGGCGGCTACCGGATCGACGATCACATGCGCAACATCCCGGACCACTACCACGCGCACGCGCGCGACCACGAGTTCTGGACGCGGTTCTTGGGGCGTCGCGGCCGCTGAGAGCGGCGGGCGAGCGATGCTGGGACCCCGCTCCTGCGCGCCGGTCCACGCGCCGTCGCCGTGGGGACACCTCGTGCACACTCAGTAGAGTTGGGCGCCAATTCGAGGAGGTAGTGATGGGTGCACTGGACGGCCGCGTTGCGATCATCACGGGCGCAGGGCGCGGCATCGGACGTGAGCACGCCCTCCTGTTCGCCGCGGAGGGCGCGAAGGTCGTCGTGAACGACCTCGGCGGGGGGCTGCACGGCGAGGCGGAGACGACCTCGGCCGCCGAGCAGGTCGTCGAGGAGATCCGCTCCTTCGGGGGCGAGGCGATCGCGAACCACGACGACGTCGCGGACTGGGCGGGCGGCGAGAACCTCGTCAAGTCCGCCGTCACCGAGTTCGGCGACCTGCACGTGCTCGTCAACAACGCGGGCATCCTGCGCGACCGCGTCCTCGTCAACCTGTCCGAGGAGGACTGGGACTCGGTCATGCGCGTGCACCTGAAAGGCCACTTCGTCCCGACGCGCCACGCGGCCACCTACTGGCGGGAGCGCGCGAAGGAGGGCCACGAGGTCAAGGCGAGCATCATCAACACGTCGTCGACCTCGGGGCTGCTCGGCAACATCGGCCAGTCGAACTACGGGGCGGCGAAGGCCGGCATCGCCGCGTTCACCGTCATCATCGCCGACGAGCTCGGTCGCTACGGCGTGCGCGCCAACGCCATCGCGCCGGCGGCGCGCACCCGCATGACCGAGTCCACCCCGGCGCTCATCGACGCCATCGCGCCGCCCGAGGACGAGTCCCGCTTCGACGTGTGGGACCCTGCCAACGTCTCGCCGCTGGTCGCGTGGCTCGCGACCGAGAGCTGCCCGGCGTCCGGCAAGGTCTTCTTCGTCCAGGGCGGGGTCATCCGGCTGTTCCAGAACTGGACGATGACCGAGACGCTCGAAAAGGGCGACCGGTTCACCATCGACGAGCTCGAGGCGGGGCTGCCCAAGCTCCTGCAGTGACCCCGCCCTCGCCGTCCGAGGGCCACGCGCGCCTCGACGACCCCGCGGACCTGCTCGACGCACGCACCGACCCCGCAGCGTGGGAGTTCGGCGCGAACGGCTCGGAGGCCGGCTCGGACCTCAACTGGCTGGCGCTCGTCACGACCCGGGTCCAAGAGCGCGCGGCCGCCTCGGGGCGCCACCGATGGTGGGTCCTGTCCGCCCTGCTCGCCGGGCTGCTCGCCCTCAACTTCACCTTCACCGTCTTCATCGTCGCCCTGCCGAAGGTCGCCGCCGAGTTCCACACGTCGACCACCGTCCTCACCTGGACGATGATCGGTCCGCTCCTCGCCTACGGCCTCGCCGCCCCACTCTTCGGCAAGGTCGGCGACGTCTTCGGGCACCGGCGCCTGTACCTGGTGGGGCTGCTCGGCGCCATGGTCTCCGCCGTCCTCACCGCGCTCGCCCCCACCGCGGGCATCCTCATCCTCGCCCGCACGCTCGACGGCGTGCAGGGCGCAGCGACGGGGACCGCCTCGATGGCGCTCATCATGTCCTCGTTCCCTGCCAACGAGCGCGTGAAGGCCATGGGCTGGTGGTCGCTCGTGGGCGCGGGCGGCCCCGTGCTCGGCATGTCGATCGGCTCGCCGATCATCCAGTACTTCGGCTGGCGGGCCCTCTTCTGGATGCAGCTGGTCCTCTTGGTCCTCGCGTTGTGCGTGGTCGTCATCGTGCTCCCCCGTCGCGCGGCGGCGGCGGGTCCTGTGGACCGCGCCGAGGCGGTGCGCGCGTTCCGCTCGATGGACTGGATCGGGTCGTGGTCTCTGTCGCTGTCGGTCACCACCCTCATGCTCGGGCTCTCCTTGGGCCACGCCATCGGCTGGGTGAGCCCAGGGACCCTCGCGTGCTGGGTGGCGACCGTGGTCGGCGTCATCGTGTTCGTCCGGCGCATCCGCACCTCGCCGAACCCCCTGATCCCTCCTGCGTACTTCGCGCGGCGCAACTTCTCGCTCCCCATCGTGCTGCGGTGCTCGTCCAACTTCGCGTACTTCGGCGCCTTCTTCCTCGCGCCGCTCGTGATGGAGCTCGGCTACGGCTTCTCGATCACAAAGGTGGGTCTCGTCTCGATCGCCCGGCCGCTCACCTTCGCGATCTGCTCGCCCATCGCGGGCTACGCGGCCGTGAAGATCGGGGAGCGGACCTCGGCGATCGTGGGCACCGCCGCGCTGTGCGCCTCCATGCTCCTGTTCGCCTCCCTGCAGCCCTCGACCCCGCTCCTGTGGCTCATCGCCGCGCTCGCGCTCTCGGGGTTCGCCATGGGCGCCGCGATGCCGGCCACGTCGTCGATCATGGCGAACGTGGTGCGCGAGGAGGACTTCGGGGTGATGTCGGCCGCCCAGATCCTTGCCATGCAGGTGGGCGAGGTGGCCGGCATCCAGGTGCTCGCCACGCTGCAGCAGGAGATCATGCACCACCGGGGCCTGACGACGGACGCCGCCGCAGCGCAGCTGCTCGGCACGTTCCGCATCCCGTTCCTCGTGGGGGCTGGGCTCGCCGGCGTGTCGCTCACCGCCGCAGTGTGCCTGCGCGCCGCGCCGCGCGGCGCCCTCGCCGTCGCGACCGTCGAGGCCTGAGCGGCTACGCCGTGAGCGCGCGGATCCGCTTGGCCGCGTGCTGGGTGGAGGCGTCGACGATCCCGGTCTGCAGCGACATGAGCTTGGCCACGTCACCCTCGATGCGGACCTTGCCCTGCATGAACGCGCCCATCGCCGCTTGGGGGTTGCCGTCCACGAGGAGCGCCTTGGCCGTGGCCCAGTCCACCTGGACGTGCAGGTCGGGAGAGGTGAGGTGGCCCTCTTCGATCACGAGGCCGCCCTTGGAGGTGTCCACGTGCGCCGACACGTCCTGCTCGGAGAAGGGCACCTCGGTCACGACGAGGTTCACCCGCAGCTCGACTGGGGCGGTCGCGCCCTCGGCCGCGTACTCGTCGCGCAGCGCGCGCACGGCCGCGAGCCATGCGTCGCTCAGGAACACGTAGGTCTCGGTCGGCTCGTCGCTCGGCACGGGCGAAGGATATCGGCGCCAGTAGGCTCGGCCGCCATGACCGCACCCGTCGTCCCCGGCGCTGAGCCGCTCTCCGTCGCCGGTGCTGACCGCGGGGTGCTCGTGCTCCATGGCTTCACCGGCAGCCCCCACTCCATGCGACCCCTCGCCGAGTCGCTCGCGGACCGCGGCTACGCCGTCGAGCTGCCCCTCCTGCCGGGGCACGGCACCGCGGTCGAGGACATGATCCCGACGCGCTGGGCGGACTGGACGGCCGCCGCCGCCTCGGCGTTCGACGTGCTCGCGGCACGCTGCAGCGGGGTTGCGGTCGTCGGGCAGTCCATGGGCGGCGGCATCGCCAGCTGGCTCGCCGAGCGCCACCCCGAGGTCGTCGCGCTCGTCGGCATCAACCCGCTCGTGAAGCCCATCGACCGCGAGCTGCGTGAGGGCGGAGCGGCCCTCGTTGAGGCGGGCGAGCAGACCATCGACGGCGTGGCGAACGACATCGCGCTCGAGGGTGCCGACGAGTACGGCTACGACCGCGTCCCGATCGCCGCCGCCATGAGCCTGATGGACGGGCTCGACGACGTGGCCGCGTCCCTGGCGTCGATCACGTGCCCGACGCTCGTCCTCACGAGCCGCCAGGACCACACGGTGACGACGGACAACTCCGAGCTGCTCGTCGCGAGCGCCGCGGGCCCCGTCGAGCACGTCTGGCTCGAGAAGAGCTACCACGTCGCCACGCTCGACTTCGACGCGGGGCTCGTCGAGGCGGAGACCGGACGGTTCCTCGACGCGGCGTTCGACGGGCGGTGAGCGCGCTCACCCGCGCCGACGTCGCTCACGTCGCCGCCCTCGCGCGGCTGGCGCTGAGCGACGAGGAGCTCGACCGGTACACCGGCCAGCTGGCGGTGGTCCTGGACCATGCCCAGGACGTCGCCGCGCTCGACTTGGAGGGGACCCCGCCGACCGCGCACCCCTTCGCCGAGCACACGGTCCTTCGCGAGGACGTGGAGGCCCCGTGCCTCGATCGTGACGTGGTCCTCGCCCAGGCGCCGGCCGTCGAGGACGACCGCTTCTGCGTGCCGAGGATCATTGGCGAGGCGCCGTGACGACCGCCGTCGAGCTCGCGGCCGAGGTCCGTGGCGGTGTGACGACCGCGCGCTCGGCGACCGAGGCCGCCCTGCGGGCCGTCGCCGAGCAGGACGGCGCCGTCCACGCGTTCTTGCACGTCGACGCCGACGGGGCCCTGCGCGCCGCGGACCGCGTCGACGCGATGGTCGCCGACGGTCGCGACCCCGGGCCGCTCGCCGGTGTGCCCGTGGCGCTGAAGGACAACCTGTGCACACGCGACATGCCGACGACCGCGGCGAGCCGGATCCTCGAGGGCTGGACGCCGCCGTACGCCGCGACGGTCGTCGATCGCCTCGTCGCCGCCGGCGCGGTGCCCGTCGGCAAGACCAACCTCGATGAGTTCGCCATGGGGTCCTCCACGGAGAACTCGGGGTACGGCCCGACGCGCAACCCCCATGACACCACGAGGGTGCCGGGCGGCTCGTCGGGCGGCTCGGCGGCGGCGGTCGCGGCGGGCATGGTGCCGATCGGGCTCGGGAGCGACACGGGCGGCTCGATCCGCCAGCCGGCCGCCTTCTGCGGCGTCGTCGGCGTGAAGCCCACCTACGGCATGGTGTCGCGCTACGGGCTCATCGCCTTTGCGAGCTCGCTCGACCAGATCGGGCCGCTCGCGAGCACCGTGGAGGACGCCGCGGTCTGCCTGGAGGTGATCGCCGGGCACGACCCGATGGACTCGACGTCGCTCCGAGAGGCCCCGCCCTCGGTCGTCGCGGCCGTCGACGACGGCGTCGACGGTCGCCGCGTCGGGCTCGTCCGCGAGCTCGTCGACGGCGCGGACCGCGACGTCGTGGAGGCCGTCGAGCGCGCCGCCGCCGCCCTCGAGGCGGCCGGCGCCACCGTCGTGGAGCGCTCGGTGCCCGAGCTGCGCCTCGGGCTGTCGGCCTACTACCTCATCGCCCCTTCGGAGGCGAGCTCGAACCTCGCGCGCTACGACGGCGTGCGCTACGGCCTGCGCGTCGACGCCGAGGACGTCACGGCGATGAACGTGGCGACGAGGACCAAGGGCTTCGGCGACGAGGTCAAGCGGCGGATCATGCTCGGGACCTACGCGCTCTCGGCGGGGTACTACGACGCCTACTACGGCCAGGCGCTGCGGGTCCGCACGCTGGTGGCGCGCGCATTCGCCTCGGCCTACGCCGACCTCGACGTGCTGCTCGGCGCGACGACGCCGACGACGGCCTTCGCGCTCGGCGCGAAGACGGCCGACCCGATGGCGATGTACCTCTCGGACGTCTTCACGATCCCGAGCAACCTCTCGGGCGAGGCGGCGATCGCGGTCCCGTTCGGCGCGGGCGCCGACGGGCTCCCGATCGGCGTCCAGCTGCTCGGGCCGGCCCGCGCCGAACCACGCCTCTTCGCGGCGGCGAGGGTGCTCGAGGCGGCGGCATGACGACGGGCGCGCACCCCGACGAGACGGTGGTGGGCCTCGAGGTCCACACCGAGCTGCGGACCGTGACCAAGCTGTTCTGCGGGTGCCCGAACCGCTTCGGGGACGCGCCCAACACGAACGTGTGCCCGGTGTGCCTGGGGCTGCCCGGCTCTTTGCCCGTGCTCAACCGGCAGGCCGTCGAGCTCGCGATGGCGATCGGCGCGGCCCTCGGCTGCGAGGTGCGGCCCTCGTCGTTCCACCGGAAGAACTACTTCTACCCCGACATGCCGAAGGACTACCAGATCAGCCAGTACGACGAGCCGATCAACGTCAACGGGCGGCTCGCCCTCCCCGACGGCACCGTGGTCGGGATCGAGCGCGCGCACCTCGAGGAGGACACCGGCAAGTCCACCCATGTGGGCTCGAGCGGGCGGATCCACGGCGCGGACCGCTCCCTCGTGGACTACAACCGCGCGGGCGTCCCGCTCGTCGAGATCGTCTCTGCACCCGACCTGCGCTCGGCGGCGGGCGCGCGCGCCTACGTGGCCGAGCTCCGCGGCATCCTCGTCGCGACCGGCGCGTCCGACGGGCGCATGGAGGAGGGCTCGCTGCGCATCGACGCGAACGTCTCGGTTCGAGCCGCGGGCGGCCCGCTCGGCACGCGCTGCGAGATCAAGAACCTCAACTCGCTCCGAAGCCTGCAGCGCGCCGTCGAGTTCGAGGCCGAGCGCCAGTCCCAGCTCCTCGCCGAGGGGGGCACGGTCGTCCAAGAGACGCGCCACTGGGACGAGAACGCCGGGAGCACCGTCACGATGCGCTCGAAGGAGGAGGCCTACGACTACCGGTACTTCCCCGAGCCCGACCTGCTGCCGCTCGCGCCCGACGACGCGTGGCGCGACCGCGTCGCGGCCGCCCTGCCGCCAATGCCCGCCGCCCGACGCGCCGCGCTGCTGGCGCTGCTCGACGACCCCGCGACCTCCCAGGGCGACCAGGTCGCCTCGGTGGTGGACCTCGACCTCGACCGCTTCGTGACGACCGCGACGAGCCGGGGCGTGCCCGCTTCACTGGCCGTCGCCCGCGTCGCCAACGAGCTCGCCGCCATCGAGGGGGCCGGCGACCTCGACGCGGACAACGTCGCCACCCTGCTCGAGCTTGAGGACCGCGGCGAGCTGTCCGCGACCCAGGCCAAGGCCGTCCTCGCCGACCTCGCCGCGACCGGCGAGGACCCGCGCGAGCTCGCGCGGCGCCGCGGCTACGAGCGGCTCGAGGTGGGCGCGCTCGACGCGCTCCTCGACGAGCTGATCGCCCAGCACCCGAGCGAGTGGGCGCGCTACGTGGAGGGCGACGAGCGGCTCTCGCAGTTCTTCGTCGGCCTGGTCATGCGCGCCACCAGCGGCAAGGCGGACGGCAAGGCCGTCGTCGCAGGGCTCGCCGCTCGGCGCAGCACGTGGTCCGAGGGCCTCGGCGACCTCGGTGCGCAGCGACGACCCGACTAGGACATGCACGCCCGGCCGCCACGCGTCTCGCACCGCGCGGCGATCCTCGCCCTGCTCGGGCTCGGCGCGGCGAGCATCGCGGTCGTGGCCGCCCTCCTCGTCCCGTCGCCCTCGCCCGCGGTGCCCGCCCAGCCCTGGGCGGTCCAGTCCCCGCTGGTCGTGGCGAACCTCCCCGTCGTGCCCTGCCCGACGAGCTACGGCATCCCGTCGTCGCGTGACGTCGACCTGCCCCGCTTCGTCCGCACCGACCTGTCGAGCGCGCTCGCCTCGACGGTGTCGGTGTTCACCGACGGACTCGGCACCCTCGACGTGGTCGCGCCGACGACGTGGGGCTGCACCGCGCTCGACGGCGTGGCGGGCTCGAGCACGCTCGTCGTCTACCCGCCCGGGGAGCCCCGGCCCACGTGGGGCCACGTGACCGCCGTGCACAGCGGCATCCTGGCCACCCAGACCGGGGCGTGCGCCGGCTGCAGCATCGAGACGGCGTGCCCGCTGTTCCCCGTGGCGGCCCGCGAGTACGCGGCCCTCTACCGGACCGGCTGTCGCCACGCCGTGCGGGGCGAGGAGCTGCGGACCGTCGTCTCAGGGTCCACGGTCCTGTTCGTGGACCCGCCCGGCGTCCTCGGCTCGGGCCAGCCCTCCGGCGGGAGCCTTGCTGCCTACGGCGCCATGCTCTGGCACCTGCCGGGGGCGCGGCAGCCGAGCGCCTGGCTCGACACCTGCACCCTGCCGAGCTCGGACCAGGCGCTCTGCGTGCTCTCCGTGCGCGCCTTCCTCGCGCGCCACGGCGTGGCGGTCCCGCCGCCCCGCTAGGCCGACGCCGCCGCGGTCAGTCGAGCGCGCCGACCACCCAGTCGATGCAGGCGCAGAGCGCCGCGAGGTCCTCGGCGTCGATCGCCGGGAACATCGCGACGCGCAGCTGGTTGCGGCCGAGCTTGCGGTAGGGCTCGGTGTCGACCACGCCATTGCGCCGCAGCACGCCGGCCACCCCGAGCGCGTCGACCCCCTCGTCGAAGTCGATCGTCGCCACCACGCGGCTGCGCATCGACGGCTTCTCGACGAACGGGCGCGCGAACGCGCTCGCCTCGGCCCACCCATAGACGATCTCTGCGGACCGGTCGCACCGCGCGGCGGTGGCCGACAGGCCGCCCTGCTCGAGCATCCAGCGCAGCTGGGAGCGGAGCAGGTGCAGTGTCGCGAGCGCGGGGGTGTTGTAGGTCTGCTGGAGCCGGGAGTTGTCGAGGGCGATCTTCAAGTCGAGCGTCGGGGGGACCCAGCGACCCGAGGCTGCGATCCGCTCGATCCGCTCGATCGCGGCGGGGGAGCACAGCGCCAGCCAGAGCCCTGCGTCGGCGGCAAACGACTTCTGCGGGGCGAAGTAGTAGGTGTCGAACGCAGCGGGGTCGACCACGACGCCGCCCGCGGCGCTCGTGGCGTCGACGATCACGAGCCCATCGGCCCCTCTCGGCCGCTCGATCGGCGCCATCACGCCCGTCGAGGTCTCGTTGTGGGTGAGCGCGTAGGTGTCGACGGTGTCGTCGACGACGACCTCGGGGTGCGAGCCGGGGTCCGACTCGATGACGAGGGGCTCGGCGAGGTGGGGGGCCGCGCGCGTCGCCGCGGCGAACTTGGACGAGAACTCGCCGAAGCTCAGGTGCTCGCTGCGCTCTTCGATCAGCGAGAAGGTCGCGGCGTCCCAGAACGTCGTGGTGCCGCCGTTGCCGAGCAGCACCTCGTAGCCGTCGGGGAGCGAGAAGAGCGTGGCGAGCCCCGCCCGGACCTCTTCGACCACGGCGCGCACCGGCGCCTGGCGGTGTGAGGTCCCGAGGTAGGTGGGCGCGTCCGCGGCGAGCGCGTCGACCTGGGCCTGGCGCACCTTGGAGGGACCAGAGCCGAACCGCCCGTCGGCAGGGAGGAGGGACGCGGGGATCCTGAGGCCGGAGGTGTCGGGCACGTATGGCATTCTGTCAGCCATGGCGACCGCGCCGACCGCGACGCGTCGGGTCTCGTCGCTACTCTCTGTACTCGAGCCCTCCGCGACGCTCGCCGTCGACGCGAGGGCCAAGGCGATGCGAGCCGCGGGGGAGCACGTCGTCAGCTTCGGCGCGGGCGAGCCCAACTTCCCCACGCCACCTGCGGTCGTGGAGGCCGCCCAGCGCGCCTGCGCGGACCCCGCGATGCACAAGTACACGCCGACGGCGGGGCTGCCCGCCCTTCGGGCCGCCATCTGCGCGGCGACCGCGCGCGACAGCGGGCTCGCCCTCGTGCCCGACCAGGTCCTCGTGACCAACGGTGCCAAGCACGCCGTGTACACGGCCCTCGTGACGCTGCTCGACCCTGGCGACGAGGTCCTGATCCCCGCGCCGTACTGGACCACCTACCCCGAGTCCGTGCGCCTCGCCCGCGGGACCCCGATCACCGTGCCGACGTCGCCGGCCGAGCGCTTCCTCGTCTCGGTCGAGGCCCTCGAGGCGGCGCGCACCCCGCGCACCCGCGCCCTCGTGTTCAACTCGCCCTGCAACCCGACGGGCTCGGTCTACCCGCCCGACCAGGTCGCCGCGATCGGGCGGTGGGCGGCGGACCACGACCTCTGGGTGCTGTCCGACGAGATCTACGAGCACCTCGTCTTCGGCGACGCCGTCCAGTCGTCGATGCCCGTCGTCGTGCCCGAGCTCGCCGACCGCGCGATCGTGATCAACGGGGTCGCCAAGACCTACGCGATGACCGGTTGGCGCGTCGGTTGGCTCGCCGCGCCGAGCGACGTCGCGGCCGCGGCCGTCAACCTGCAGTCCCAGATCACCTCCAACATCTCGAACGTCGCCCAGTGCGCCGCGCTTGCGGCGCTCACCGGTGACCTCTCCGCCGCCCACGAGATGCGGGGCGCCTTCGACCGTCGTCGACTCGCGATGACCGCCAGGCTGAACGCCATCGACGGGGTCAGCTGCGTGGTGCCCGACGGTGCGTTCTACTGCTTCCCGGACGTCGCCGCGCTCCTCGGCAGGTCCCTCGCCGGGCGCACCTCGGCGACGACGGCCGCGCTCGCCGAGCACCTCTTGGAGACCGCGCTCGTCGCGGTCGTCCCCGGCGAGGCCTTCGGCGCGCCCGGGTACCTGCGCCTGTCGTGCGCGATCTCTGACGATGAGCTCGACGAGGGGCTCTCCCGCCTCGCCAAGTTCGCCGCCGACGGCTGATCCCGGGTCGTGCGCCCCGTAGCCTTGGCACCCCTGCTGGAAGGAGCGTCGTGGCCCGTGTACTGGTGACCGAGCGGATCGCCGCGAGCGGGATCGACGCGCTCCGCGAGGCGGGCCACGACGTGGACGAGTCGCTCGCGCTCAGCCCCGAAGAGCTCGTCGACGCCGTCAAGGGAGCCGCTGCCCTCATCATCCGCTCCGCCACCCAGGTCACGGCCGAGGTGCTGGCCGCGGGCGAGGACCTCGTCGTCGTCGGGCGCGCCGGCATCGGCCTCGACAACGTCGACGTCGAGGCGGCGACGCGGCGCGGGGTCATGGTCGTGAACGCCCCCCTGTCGAACATCCTCTCTGCGGCCGAGCAGGCAATGGCGTTGCTCTTGGCCCAGGCGAGGAACCTGCCCCAGGCGCACGCGTCGCTCAAGTCCGGCAAGTGGGAGCGGTCCAGGTTCGAGGGCGTGGAGCTGTCCGGCAAGACCTTGGGCGTGATCGGCCTCGGGCGGGTGGGCGCGCTCGTCGCGCAGCGCGCGATGGCCTTCGGGATGCGCCTCGTCGCCTACGACCCGTTCGTGTCCGCCGAGCGCGCGTCGCACATGGGCGTCGAGATCCTCGAGCTCGACGAGCTCATGGCCGTGAGCGACTTCGTCTCGATCCACCTGCCGAAGAACGCGTCGACGATCGGCCTGATCGACGCGAAGCTGCTCGCGCGCTCGAAGCCCGGCCAGCGGCTCATCAACACCGCCCGGGGCGGCATCGTCGTCGAGGACGACCTCGTCGAGGCGATCCGCAGCGGCCGGATCCAGGGCGCCGGCCTCGACGTGTTCGCGAAGGAGCCGTGCACGGACTCCCCGCTGTTCGCGCTCGACTCCGTCGTCGTCGCCCCGCACCTTGGCGCGAGCACCGTCGAGGCACAGGACAAGGCCGGCGTGACGATCGCCGAGCAGGTCCTGCTCGCCCTCGAGGGCCAGTTCGTGCCGTTCGCCGTCAACGTCGCGGCCGGCGAGGTCTCCGACGTGGTGCGACCGTTCATGGGCCTCGCCGAGGAGCTGGGACGGTTCTTCAGCTGTCTTCACGACGAGGTGCCGGCGACCTTCGAGGTCAACTACCAAGGCGAGCTCGCCGGTGCCGGGACCTCGATCCTCGCCTTGTGCGTGCTGAAGGGGATCTGCTCGGTGCGGTCCGAGGCACCGGTCTCCTACGTCAACGCCCCCCAGCTCGCCCAGGCGGCCGGCGTCGAGTGGACCGAGTCCTCGTCGATTCAGAGCCCCGACTTTGTGAGCGTGCTGACCGTGCGCTCGGCGACCCACTCGGTCTCAGGCACCCTCGCGACCGTGGGGACGCGGATCGAGCCGCGGATCGTGACGGTGGACGACCACACCGTGGAGATCCCGCCGGCCTCGAACATGCTGGTGGTCCGCAACGACGACCGTCCCGGGATGATCGGCTACGTCGGCACCGAGCTCGGTCGTGCGGACGTGTCGATCTCGTCGATGGCGGTCGGGCCGAGCCCCGCGACCGGCACGGCGCTGATGGTGCTGTCGTGCGACCGCCGCCCCGGCGACGAGGTGCTGGCGAGGATCCGGCAGGGCGCCGGCATCCACGAGCTGCACCGCATCGAGCTGTAGAGCCTCTCGGTGGTCTAGGGCGCCTCGGGGTTCCGGGGGACCTCCGGCCAAGTGTCGACGCTGCCGGAGCCGGCGCCGGCAGCGTCGGTCTGGGGGGTGCCTTGGGTCGCCATCTTGAGCGCCGACGCGACGGCGCTCGCGATGGCGGCGAGCACGGCGAGCTTGAGCAGTCGCTTGAGGAGCATGGCCCGAGACTATGGCTGCACGCACCCACCCGCGCTCGCCATGAGATCGGTAAGAACCGGCGGGGGTGACCGGACGTCGCGATGTGCCATCTCGAGCCTCCCGCGATGCCGCTCGTCTCTCTCGTCGGGTGGGGCGGCATGACGGGTCGGACGCTCGCGACGATCACCCAGGCGATGCGTGTCCGTCGCGTCGGGACGGACGGGGTCAACGCCACGACGTGGCGCTTGCCGCCTGATCAGCCCTCGACCGCGACGATCGCGACGCGCAACTTGCCCCCGGGCGCGGCGTACTCGACCTCGTCGCCTGCGGACCGTCCGAGGACCGCTTGGCCGAGCGGGGAGCTCGGCGAGGCGACCGGCAGGTCGCCTCGCTCCTCGATCGAGCCCACGAAGTACCGCTGGACCTCGTCGTCCCCCTCGTAGCGCAGCGTGACCACGGCGCCGAGCCGCACCGTGCCGTCCGAGGCGTGGTGGTTGTCGACGACCTCGGCCGTCTTGAGCAGGGCCTGGAGCTGGCGGATCCGCGCCTCCATCTTCCCCTGGGCGTCCTTCGCGGCGTGGTAGTCCCCGTTCTCGGAGAGGTCGCCGAGCGCCCGGGCGGCCTCGATGGCCGAGGCGATCTCGATCCGGCCGCGCGTCGTCAGGTCGTCCAGCTCGGCGACGAGCCGGTCGTGGGTCTCCCTGGTGAGCGTCGTGGGGGTGTCTGGCATGGCCACAGGTCCGTTGCGCCGGAGGATCGAGGCTACCGTGCCGGACCCCGGACTCGACCGATGAGTCCGCGCGACAGGGCCCGTCGTACGATCATGACCATGACGCCCATCACCCCCTGCATCTGGCTCAACGGCACCGCCGACGAGGCCGTCGCCTTTTGGCTCTCGGTCTTCAAGGACTCGAAGCGCCTCGATGCCAGCGAGCACACCGAGAGCGCCCCCGGCGAGACGGGCTCGACGCTCGTGATCAACTTCGAGCTCCTG
>Ga0182024_10004039_pt1 | contig 34178 bp, 25 predicted proteins | sample P32metaG_FD_120480 | JGI IMG/M metagenome (GOLD analysis project Ga0182024, IMG submission 120480) | Permafrost microbial communities from Stordalen Mire, Sweden - P3-2 metaG (Illumina Assembly) | ecosystem: Environmental > Terrestrial > Soil > Wetlands > Permafrost | place: Sweden: Stordalen... | reverse complement strand
CTGAGTAACCACGCTTCTCCGACAGGACCACTGGGCAGGGGCGCGGTGAGCAAGCTGGCCAAATGCCGGCCACCCCACAGCCGATACTGATAGATCGGTTCGAATCGAAGCGGATACAGAAGCGCTTGATCTGATGTTCCTTCTCGGTCGTCGACAGCGAGGCTGACGGTAGTGTCGATCATGACTGATCTGAGAATGTCGGCTCGGCACGAGGTGGATCAGTTCTGTGAGTCCGTTCATCACGCAATTTGCCGAGAGTATGTTCTATCAATCTCGCTAACTTATCTGCGGCGCCGTTGACGGCCAGGTCCACAGTCGCAGCTTCGTCGGTGACCGCGATGGGCTGGCGGCCTTCGAGGCGCGCCTCCATCATGCAACGTTTGTTATTCTCACGGCTCTTAGGGCCGCTCTCGTCGGTCAGGTGGACTTCCACCCGCGTGATGCGATCGCTCATTCGGCTCAGAGCATTCTCCACCACGCCTCTGATTTGATCGGCTAGAGCCTCGTGACCTTCGATTGTGTGGTCTGTATTGACTTGGATCTGCATGCTGATCTCCTGCCTGATTGTTGAATCAATGATGTTTCTTACGCTCACAGATTGCCGATGCGAAGTTCATGGAACTCTGCTACCGGCCGGCATTTGCTTCTGGCGGCCAGAAGGTATCATCGACAAGTCGTTGGTTCCGACGTAAATACCGATTGCAACGAGCATGGCGAGTAGTCCGAACCAGAATCGCCAATCATGATGTGCGTGCCGCCAGTACGGAGTCTGGCCATGGCTATGATGACTCTCGCCGTCCGGATGCAAATGTTCGGTATTGTGCATGGTCATGCTGATCTCCGTAAGAAACATCCGTAGTTACAAAAGAAAGTTACATTCAACGACCACTTCGCGGTGCTTCCTGACTCGGAGCTTCCTTGCCTTGAACCTGCGCTGTTTTCTGGCTCAGCTCTTGGGTGAGCTTGTGAACATTCATGGAATGTTCGTGCGCCTGTTTGCTGAGCTCGTGAGCAGTGAGGTGATCTTCTTTGCCGTGGGCGACAGCCGCCGCTGCGTGGGCGTGGGCCGCGAGGTTGTGGAGTTCTGCGGCTCGCTCGTGTGCTCTCTGTGACATGATTCTTCTCCTCGTCACTGTGCGTTTATCGCACGTGTCGTCGCCCAGGCTGACCCACCGACGACGGTTTATGCAACGCGGTCGTTGCCCCGATACTCCTCCGGAACGTCGTCCTCCGGCACTTGGCGGGTCGTGACCTCTGAGACATCCGGATCTTTGGCGTTCTCTACTCCGTCGATAATCGAGGCTTCAAAGGCGTTTCCCTCTTCTACTAATTCTTCTACGCTCTCGGAATCCGCTTCGGCCGGGCGCCACATGCCCTGAATGTCGCCGGACTGCCCGGCCGAGTTCGTTTCACGTTCCTCTTCGTCGCGCTCGTTTTCGCGCCGATTATCTGCAATCATGTTTTTGCCTCTTTGAAATGAGCTGCCGCATTTCTGCAGCTCTGGGTGCTACGCGGCCACAGGTTCTGCGGTATGCAGTGTGGAGTGAGCAGGATTCGTGCTTTCGATGATCTCCTTCGCCTTGGCTACTTCTGCCGCAGTTCCATGGGCGATCAGCAAAAACTGATCGGTTGTGAGCGCCGCCTGGTACTTCACAATGCTGTCCTTGGGGATGCCTATGCTGAAGAGGCCTGCTCCCAGAGCGCCCAAAGCTCCTACCTCCACCGCGCCTTCCAACCCTGCCACGATCCACGCCACCAGAGGTCCAGCCACTAAAATTGGGCCGAGGCCGGGGATCATAAAGAGAGCAGATCCGAACAAAAGCCCCCAAAAGCCCCCCCAAAACGCACCAACTTTGCCCCAATATTTCATGCGGTCGCCGGTATTGTAGTAGCCGACTACCTGCTCATCGGTGTGGTAGCCCTTGCCGACGATCGATAATTTTTTCATGTCGACTCCGCCGCGCTGAAGTTCCTTCACCGCTCGATCAGCATCCGTATGAGTCTGATAAATCGCGACCACTGAATTCTCTATAGCCATTTCAAGCCTCCCCGGCGTCTTGCCGTCATTCTGAGATCATCAAAAGAGATCCCAAATAGCACTATGCCAACCCACACACGGAAAAACTGGTCGCTATTGAACAGTTTTGGTGCAATCCGGCTAGCCGGACCTCCGATCATAACTGTGGGACCGCCGGTACACCCCGAGTGTCGAACCACGCAGAAGGGTGTAAGCCTGCACGAACGTTGCCCTGTCACCCTAGTCGATGACAAGACAGTGGTTCCTCCACCCGCACTTTTCGCCCGCAGTTGCTGTTTCCACCAAGAACTATCAACAACTTCTAGCGCCACCCGTGCCACGAAGTCATTGCGATGATTGATTCTCTTAGCCCTGAAAAGCCCCCCGATGCAGAACGGGGCTGTCATCGAGACCTTCGCGGTCAAGTCAGCTGAGTAGTAAAATATCGGAGTCGGCTCGCTTAAAAAGTGTTTCGGAAACTTATTCCAACCATCCAATCCACTGAGCGCATACAACGTCCGCGAAAAAGTTGAGAACGAATCGATGAAGATGTTCGCCAAGCTTTGCATGATTGGAATACTTGCGTTTGCAGTCCTGCAACTTGTGCGACCGAGCATTCCCGTTGGGCCCGGGACGGCCGAACTCTAGGTGCCGTTCAATGGATTCCCGTTCGATCCGGAGTTCGAAAACTGGAAGCCGCTGAGCACCACTGATCGCGGCGAAAACAATACTTTTCGGTTCGTGCTCGGCAACGACATTGCTATCAAGGCGGCGCAGGCGGGCAACATCTCGCCGTGGCCGGATGGCGCGCGCTTCGCCAAAATCGCATGGCAGCAGGAGTTGGGTCGGGACGGCTTCACGCACCCAGGCGGATTCGTGCAGGTGGAATTGATGCTGAAGAACGCTCAACTTTACAAAGATACGGAGGGCTGGGGTTGGGGCCGGTGGCGTGGCCTAGATCTAAAACCCTACGGTGGCGACGCGCGCTTCGTGAACGAATGTACCGGCTGTCACATGCCGGTGAGCGGCGACGACTATGTCTACACGCTGCCAATCACGACTGCAAAGAGCAGCCGCGAGGAAGTGGTGAACAACCGAGCTGCTGCCTTACCCCCAAATCTGCCTTATCAGCCACTCGCCTGGAACGCCATCACTATGTTTACCGATCCCAACACTCACACGGCATCCACGCTCTATGGCAACGACGAAGCGTTGCGAACCCTGCACCCGCGTGAGACCGATCCGGGCAGCCCGAAATATCCAGCGGGATTGGCGCTGATCACGTGGGTTCAACGCGACGACCCACACTGGTTCGGCGCACGCATCCCAGACGTACCGTTATCCGTGGAGTTCGTGCAGGTCGCAGCGGCAGCGCAAATGACGAGCTATCGACGGTTTGCGGGGAGGGATCTTGCGGAGGATTCCGTGCCAGGCAGCGTAGCGGCACAGCGTACGAACTTCTTGGTGAGTCTCGCTCCAGCGCAACTACCGTAGTTCCTAGCTCAGTACGCATCCTGGCAGAACTGCTGAACCATTCACCTTCGTTCAGATCGGACAATCCGGGTCCGATCTGGGTCCGATAAGCTGGCCAGAGAGTTCCCTTGAATTCCCTTAGTGGATTTACAACGGGCTGTCAGTACCGTTAAGTTCCAATAAGTTACATCGGCCAGCGACTCTGTCACGGCAGAGGCCGCGGGTTCGAGTCCCGTCGTCCCCGCCATTCCTTTCCTTCGCTTGTGCGGAGAGAATGTCGGCCGCTTTTGTGACGTTGTTGGCCTGGCAACCAGCCGTTTTGATTCCCGCCGACGCATCGAGTACCTTTCTCTCGCATAATTCATTGTGCCGAATCGCTTCACCTCACATCCTCGCGTGGCTGTGTCCAAGCGCGATACACTTCGCATTGCGCTGAATTGGGGACTTCTATGCTCAAACTCCGTCGCCGTTTGTTGCAGTCTATTTTTTGTGTGGTGATTCTCGTGGGGGATGGCGCTGCGCAGGTTGCGCCGCTTATCACCAACATGAATGGCCGCCACAGCACCAGCCTCGACGGCCCGTGGCACGCGATTGTCGATCCCTACGACACTGGAGCCTTCGATTATCACGGCCACCCGCTGACCGCTCACAGTGCATTCTTCAAGAACCACAAGCCTGAATCGAAGTCCGAGTTGGTCGAATACGATTTTGATAGCTCGGCGACGCTTCAGGTGCCCGGCGATTGGAATACCCAACGCGAGTCGCTCTTGTTCTATGAAGGGAGTGTCTGGTACGAACGGTCTTTCGACTGTGCAAGACCGGCTGGGAGAAGATTGTTTCTGCACTTTGATGCCGCTAATTACCTGGCCACCGTGTACTTGAATGGAGAGGAGCTCGGCTGGCACGAAGGAGGCTTCACTCCGTTCGATTTCGAAGTCACTGACCGGGTTCGACCGCGCAATAACTTTGTAGTCGTCAGAGTCGACAACACACGCCGAGCCGACCAGGTTCCAGCAAGTTTGACGGACTGGTGGAATTACGGAGGAATTACGCGCCCGGTGACGTTAATCGATGTGCCTGAGACGTTTGTTCAAGACTACTTCATTCAACTTGAGAAAGGATCGACGCGACGAATCAACGGCTGGTTGCAGCTTAATGGACCGCAGCTTCAGCAGAAAGTCACAATTCGGATTCCAGAAGCCGGGTTGAGCAAGACTCTCCAGACGGATGCCAAAGGGCGCGCAGAATTTTCTTTTGACGCCGATTTGACGCTCTGGTCGCCAGAGAATCCAAAGCTTTATGAAGTTGTGATTGCAAGCGAGACCGAGGAAGTCGCAGATCGCATCGGGTTCCGATCTATTATGGTGCGGGGCACAGAGATATTGCTCAATGGGAAACCTATTTTTCTCCGTGGAATCAATCTTCACGAAGAAGCTCCATTGCGGCCGGGCCGAGGGTGGAGCGAAGACGATGCGCGTACGCTTCTGAGTTGGGCGAAGGATCTCGGCTGCAACTTCGTCAGGCTGGCTCATTATCCGCACAGCGAAGCCATGTTGCGCATGGCAGATCAGATGGGAGTGATGGTCTGGGGTGAAGTGCCGGTTTATTGGGTTATCCAATGGGAAAATCCTTCGACGCTGCGCAATGCTGAAAATCAGTTGAGTGAGATGATGATTCGGGATCACAATCGAGCGTCGCTCATCATCTACTCGGTGGCCAACGAGACGCCGATCAGCGATGCACGAAATATCTTCTTGAAGCATCTGGTTCAGGAGGCGCACACTGCCGATCCCAGTCGACTGGTTTCTGCCGCACTGCAGGCTCACGAGGGCATGGAAGGGAACCACATCACCATGCGCATCAGCGATCCGGTCGCGAGTGACCTCGATGTCGTTGGAATCAATGAATACATCGGCTGGTATTCGCATCTGCCCGCGGACGCGGACACTGCGGAATGGAAATCAGATTACGACAAGCCGCTGATCATGAGCGAATTCGGAGGCGACGCGCTGTTTGGCTATCACGGCGATGCGCTGACTCGTTGGACTGAGGAGTATCAGGAGAGCCTTTACCGGCATCAGATCACGATGCTGAAACGCATTCCATTCTTAAGCGGAATTGCCCCCTGGGTGCTGAAAGACTTTCGCAGTCCGCGGCGGACGCTGCCGCACTTTGAAGATTATTTCAACCGGAAGGGATTAATCTCGGATCACGGCGAGAAGAAGAAAGCGTTTTTTGTGTTGCAGAAGTTTTATCGCGAGCAGAAAGCACGTGAAGCACATTGATCGCTGATGCTATTCATTGACGCCGCTCGCCAGAAAGCCTCCGTCGACGACGAGGGTTTGCCCGGTAACGAAAGAAGCGGCATCGGAGCAGAGATAGACCGCGGCTCCGACGAGTTCTTCCGTTTTGCCGAATCTGCCCATGGGCGTTCGGCTCAGCAGTTCCTGGCCGCGCGGTGTGTTGTCCAGCAGATCTGCATTCAGGGCTGTACGGAAGACGCCGGGCGCGATGGCATTCACGGTCACTCCTTTCTTTGACCACTCCACGGCGAGCGAGCGCGTGAGCGAGACAACTGCTGACTTGCTGGCTGCATAGGCGGCGACTTGATTGAGCGCAACGAAACTGTTGAGAGAGGCGATGTTGACAATGCGGCCGTAGCCGCGCTCCAGCATGGGCTTGCCGAAGGTCTGGCACGCGCGCAGTGTGCCGGTAAGGTTCGTGTCGAGAACGTCAGACCATTCTTTCTCCGACATGTCGAGGGTCGGCATGCGCTTAATAATTCCGGCGCAGTTGATGAGGATGTCAACTTTGCCGAAGCGCTGGAGTGAAGCTGCTAATAGATGTTCGAGCGAAGCGCGGCTGCAGACATCCGCGCAGAGGCGCAAGGTCTTGCGTCCGCGCCGCTCGATCTCGGCAGCAGTTTCATCGACTTGTTCCTGGCGGCGCGCGGATGCGATAACGTCGGCTCCGGCATCCGCAAGGCCGAGGCTCAAGGTGCGTCCGATTCCGGAGGTGCCCCCGATCACAACGGCAGTTTTGCCTTCCAGGCTGAAGATGTTCTCCGTCATTATTTTCGTTGCTCCGCTGTGCATGTGAGCACGCCTGCCTCGCGCAGCCGGGAAAGTATCTCTTCGACCGCTTCCTTCGGACTTCTGTCAACGCTAACTGACCAAGCGTCGGATGGCGCTTCAAGCGTTGCCAATTGGCTATCGAGCAGGCCGGGGTTCATATACGGATGATGGCGTGCGTGCATGCGTTCTTTGATCAGAGCGGAAGGTGCATGCAAATAAACAAAACATAATTCGTTGTTTGGAAAGCCGGCGCCAAGCAGCTCCCGATACTGTTGTTTCAGCGCCGAGCAGGCAAAGATGGCATGCTTGCTCTGTTGTTGATATTGCGACATGCGCTCATGCAAGGCGTTGAGCCACGGTTTTCGGTCGAGATCATTCAGTGGGATGCCTGCCGCCATTTTCCGCCGATTTTCTTCGGAATGATAATCGTCCGCATCTTCGAACTTCCATCCCGTGCGATCGGCGAGCAACTTGCCGATGGTCGTCTTGCCGACGCCGCTCACTCCCATCAAGACGACGATCATGGGTTGCGCTCCAGCAATTTACTGCGGGAAGCCCACAATCCCAGCCCGGGATTTGGAATGAAAAAGATCTCCTCGCCATCGACAGTGTTGAAGCCATGGCGAAGCGTCTGCGGATTGTAGCGTGTGAGCATGTCTTTCAAATCGCCAAACTCAAAGCCCACCCCCTCAACCTCTTCTTTGCTGAGGTGACCCGGACACCACGTGATTTTGAAACGACCTTCGGAGGAGCCATGGATGAGATGAGCAGCCGCGCTCAGATCGCTGGCGAGATCCGCGTTCGCACTCACAGCTTCGAGCGTGGCCGGCGTTCCGTGATAACCGTATTTGCGGATCAGCACGTCGATCGCGCGGTCTTCGCCGAATTCCTTTACGCCCGGTGCAAGGATGATCAACTCCGCGTCATCGGCCAGAGCCATGCGCGTGCGGTAGACCGCTTTGTTGCCGATCCATGTGCTGTGAAATTCATGCGGATCGAGATAGACGACGGCCTTGCGGATGGGCGAGTCGAGTATTTCGAAGTTCACTTTTAAACTGAGTTCGGCAGCGAGATGAAAGCACTCAGCGTCATTGCCGATGAAAAGGCCGCGCACCGCAAGGCCGTTCCCTGCGCGACCGATCACTGTGAGCACGTAGACAATCGGCAGATTCCGCAAGAAACGATCTGCTGCGTAGTTAAGCACACTTCGAACGGGATTTTCGGCACGGCCCATGATGCGCTCCATGCCGTAAACCGCGCCCAGATAGTGGCTACGGTTGATCGAGTCGCGGCCGCCGGTGCCGACGAGAATATTTTTGTTGTAGTTGGCCATGCCGATGACTTCATGGGGCACGACCTGGCCGATAGAAAGAATAAGATCAAAGTTTCCCCGCGTGACGAGCCGGTTCACCTGCGCTGGCCACGCATAATCCAGCTTGCCTTCCGACTGTTCGCGGATGAACGCGGCTGGAACCTCGCCGAGAGTCTCGACATCGGTCCGCCAGTTGTGGACGTGGAAAAGTTCTTGCGGCATGGCGCCGAACATTCGCGTGATCTGCTCGGGCCGCATGGGAGCGTGCGTGCCGAGAGCGGGAAGCACGGCGCGAAGTTTCTCACCGTAATACTCCCACGCGTAGCGCGTGAGATCGCCGGCGCGGGAGTGCAAGCGGCTGTGGTCGGGCGGTACGATGAGCACACAATTCCGCTCTCCTAGCTTCGCTAGACTTTCAACAAGGAGTTCCCGCAAATCAGGAAGCAGATCGCTGTCGACGCCGCCGATGGCGCAGTAGAGGCTCATACCGTGAATTCCACTTTAAATGATTCAGGGCGTCAGAGTAAGAAATGCTACGCCGTAACCGTTGAGAGTCAGTATTATCGGAGAGCTCGAAGCAACGGATGTTGCCGTCGGCCCAAAAAAAAACGCAAAATAAAAAGCGCGAGATGCCGTCGCTGAGATGTTTCGATTCTGCACATCCTTCCTCCTTTATTTCAGTCAGGCAGAGCTTCGATTTTGATCCGTTGTTGACGGGCGGCATCATTGCCCGGATCGATTTTCAAAACGCCATCCAGTATTTGCAAAGCGTTTTGTCGATCTTTCAGCATCGAGTAAACCTGCGCAAGATCCAGGTAGGCCGGCGCGAAGTAAGGATCCAGCTGAATCGATTCTTTGTACAGATCCATGGCCGCCGTTACCTGTCCCTGTTGCATGCGCAAGCGAGCAAGCTGAGTTCGCACTTCGGCGGATTTCGAGCCGGCATCGATGGCTTTTTGGAAGACATGGGCGGCGCGCTCTTCGTCTCTCGGGCGCGCGACGCGCAGAACGGAGCCGAACGCCGCCTGAACCTCGGCGTCGTTCGGAAATGCGACAGCGGCCTGCTCCAGCAGTGCGAGGCCCTTCTCGCCAAGCTCAGGGAAGCGCACGGAGACCTGGGAATATGCCAGCGCAAGGCTTCGCAAATTCGCCTGTGTGTCGCTTGAACTGGAAGGCTTTGTGTCGGAGATTAACTCCGTGAGAGAAGATGAACTCGCACTTTGCAGGACCGCCGGAATCTCAGAAGGAGCCCGCAGGATTCTGTGATCCGTGACCGACGAGTGGCCGATATTCTCTGTTGGCTGCTTCGGCATGTGACATGAAATGCAGTTGTCTGGCGGGGCAGTAACTTGCCTTTGCGCAACTGGCGCGCGGCAACTGCTGGTGGCGTGGCAGGCTAGACATCGGCTGCGAAATGAATCCGTTGCCTGGTCGCCGTGCAGCTGAACGTGAGGATCGTGGCATGAAATACAACCCAGCTTTCCATTGCTCGCGTTCCAGCAGCGGCTCAGCTTTAATTGTTCAAACTGATCGAGAGCTACGAAATGATTCCCCTTGATTTGCTGTGGAACCGAAAATATTGCCACGATATCGCCCAGAGAAGTTCCGGGGCGGAAGTCGAGATAGTTCTTTCCGGGCTGTAGGACACGAGCATCTCCGGCCAAGTGGCACTGCGCACAAACGTCGTCGCGAATCTCGGGCCGCACCTTCCGAGGATTTACGATCGACACATCAATCGCTGCTTCGTCGATAGGCGCTCCCAGTGCAGCTTCTTCGTTATGCTGTCTCACATGGGTCTCGCCCGGCCCATGGCAGCGCTCGCACCCTACAGTCAAAAAGCGAAATGGAGGCTGCTGAAAACGATTGTGACTGCCGGCAACGAGTTGCGGCTGGCCGGTGTGGCAATCCACGCATAGCTCAACCACGCGGCGCGTGAAACCGTGGAATGCGCCTTCGCTGTAGCCGGGTGATAGATCCCAGCCCCGAATGCGCTCGTAATAAGAGATGGGAGAGACGAACAGCGAATCTCCCTTGGCCACCAGATAACTCTTGCCAACATCGCCCGCGCCCACGGTGTATGCAATTTCATGGGTTTCAGAAAAAATGACGCGCCCTTTGGAATCGGTCTCGGATTCTTCGTGGATGATTCTTCCGTCGCGAGCATAAATCGAATACGTCTGGTTCAGCTTCTGATTAACGATCTTGACCGGCTTCGCCAATTCGCGCAGATCGTCGGGGGAGGGAATTGAAACGGATCGTCCCATCCCCGTCTGCTTGAACGTTTGGTAAACCGAGGCGTGGCACTTGCGGCAAGATTCGTCGCCGAGGTATTCGACTCCGGGCCGCGTGTTCAAATATTGCTGCGGCGGCGTGGGCGGCGCAGCGGCCGTTTGTTCGTTCTGATGCGCTTCCGCGATCCGCAGGCTCGCGCAGACCAGAACGATTGCTGCCAGCCCAACGATCCATAGCGCTCGAGACATTATTCTGTGCCGGATTCTGTGCCGGCGATAAGAAGAAAAGAACCCGGCGCGCTGATTCATGGAGTGGCGGGATTTTTCTGCGGGCGGATCCCTTTACCTTCTTCAACTGTATAAATCTGATCCACTGTGAGATTGCCGAGATTCTCTACGAGCCCGCTGGGCCAGGCGATTTCGACGCTATCAATCTTCGCTTCGGTCTCGAGTCCGAAGTGCAGCCGAAGGTCGTTTTGAGAAAGATAGCTGCCGCCGCCGCGAACTTCATTAAACTGCACGAGCTTTCCCGAATGAATTGTAAGGCGCGCACCGATGGCCGCGCGGTTGCTCTTCGTGCCCTGCAGATTGAATTCAACCCAGTGATTTCCGTTGGTCAAATGGTTGCGCAGCAGAGTTGGAGGTTCGCCGACATTCAAAATCAACGCATCGACTGCTCCATCATTCCAAACGTCGCCGAACGCTACTCCGCGGCGTGAAGCCAGCGGCAGGGCCGCGAGTCCCGAAGCGGCGGAAGCGTCCTCAAAAGTCCCATCATGCTTATTAAGATGTAGAAAAATCGGCTCGCTATAGCGCGCGCCTTCACTAACAGAATCCACCTGCGGATACACATGGCCGTTGGCGATCAGAATATCCGCCCAGCCATCGTTGTCGAAGTCCACAAAGCCCGTGCCCCAAGCCACATCGGGAATGCTTGCCTGCGCGAGTTGCGAGCTGCGGCTTACGTCCTCAAAAACTCCGTGACCCAGGTTGCGATAAAGCGTTTTAGGCTGATCGGCAAATGTCGTGTCAATGATGTCGAGCAACCCGTCGTGATTGTAGTCGCCGAAGTCCACGCCCATGTTGCCCTGCTCCTGGCCGTCGCCGCTCAAAGCGACTCCTGCGAGCAGAGCTACATCGGTAAAAGTGCCGTTGTGATTGTTGTGGTAGAGGTAGTTCGATCCGGCATCGTTGGCGACGAATAAATCTGGCCAGCCGTCGTTATCGTAATCTCCCCAAACCACGCCGAGCCCGTAGCGGCCCTCAGCATCGTGAACCCCTGCGCGCACGGAAACTTCTTCAAAGGTGCCATCGCCGCGGTTGTGATAAAGCAGATCGCTCTCACCCTCAAGGCCCCACGGACCACACTGCACGAGCACACCTTTGAAGCGGCAGAATTTGCCCTTGCCGAATTCGGGCAAGTTATTGAGATCGACATGCACGTAGCGGGAGACAAATAAATCCACGTGCCCGTCGCGGTCATAGTCGGCCCAGGCTGCGCCGGTGCTGAATCCGCCGCCGCGTACGCCAGCTTTTTCCGTGACATCTTCGAACTTGCAATTGCCAAGATTGCGATACAGCACGTTGCCGCCGTATCCGGTGGCGTAAATATCGAGAAGGCCGTCATTGTCGAAATCGGCGACGGCCACTCCCATGCCCCATCCGCGGCGAGTCAGCCCAGCTGCCTTTGTAATGTCTTTGAAAGTTCCGTCCGGCTCCTGGTGATACAGCGTGATCATCGGGTCGCCACCCTCACGGTAGCGATCGACGGTGGAACCGTTCACGGTCACGATGTCGAGTTTACCGTCGTTGTCGCAATCGAACAGGCCGACTCCGCCGCTCATGGATTCGATCACGTAACGCTTGTCGGGCGACGATTGATGGGCGACGGTCAGGCCGCTTTTTCGGCTGACGTCTTCAAACACGGGGCCGTGATATGCGGCTGGCTTGTCTTTATCTTTATCTTGCGCACGATCTTTATCTTGCGCCCGATCTTTATCTTGCGCCCGATCTTGCGCACGGGCATGAGACGCGCCAATCAGCATTACGCCGAGCAGGATTCCGCAAGCGATAAAGCACGTTGTTAAGACTCCCCGGCGCATCCGAAGTGAATCCTATCATGGCGATCTCGTGCCGTCGCGACTGCGATTGCTAACGAACCACGCGTCAGTTCACCGTGAGTGGAATGACCACGTTGGCGTCGGCATTGCTATTCGCGCCATTGGTGGTGTTGCTTTCGGTGAACGCGTAAACCGTCACGTTGTAGCTGCCGGAGGTGGTGCTGCTGCCGGTCGTAACTGACACTGTTACGCTCTCCGCTGGAGTCGCGCTTGAGTTCACGACATACGCGTTCAGCGGATCGTTCGTCGAGATTGTGCAACTCGCGTTCGGGGCATTTGTGAAGCAAGAGAAATAGACATAGCCCGTGCCCGTGGTCAGAACGGGCTTAAGCGTACTGCTGTTGCCAGTTGTTGCCCCAGCGGCCACACTGATGGAAGCTGGCGTCGGCGTTCCCAGCGCCGGAACGGGGACAGCGGCAGAAGCGTTATATTGCCGAACATAGTCGAACATCATGACGGCTGGATTGGGGGTTGAAGAGCTGGGCGTTCCGCCCAAAGTTCCTCCAACCGCAATGTTCGTAATCAGGAAAATCGGAGCGTTAAAGGGCCACGTATCGGTAGAAGCAATGTTGCTTGGCGTAGTGATGTAGTAAGGCTGCAGCGGATTGTCGATGTAGAACTGCTGCATGTTGGCAGACCAAAGCATGCCATACGTATGGAAGTTCGTATTGTTCGCTTGACCCGATAGGAACGTGTACGAGCCGTTTGGTTGAACACCGTCGCCTCCCGTCGCAGCGGTGTGGATTGTTGTCCTGTTTCCTGCGGGGCCCGGTCCGCTATCAACGTGAGTCGACCAGACCTCCATAAAATCCGTTTCGCCGCACGCCGGCCATGGCGTAGCAGGAGTTGCGGCGCTGCTGCTACCGAGGGACCAAAAGGCCGGCCAAAGACCCTGGTTAGTGGTATCGGGTAACTGAATGCTCGCTTCGATTCTGCCATACTGGAAATTCTCGAGGGCTTCCGTCTTCATACGTGCCGAATACCAAATGCTGGCGGGCGGCGTGCCTCCGCCGCCTCCCCCGCCTCCGCTACCGCCGCTGCTGCCTCCGCAGCTTAAGACCGCAGTGCCCATCACCGTCAGGCCGACGAGCAATCCGCAAGCGTAAAGAAGCTTGCTCTTTCGTCGCTGCGCAACAGGCAGCACAATCACAGACGCCAGAAACCCGGCCACTCCCACCGCGATCCACAAGCGCATCTTAGGATTTGAGAGAGGCGGAATGGATTTAGCCGCGGTCGTCGAGTTTATCGCTTGAATAATCAGGTGCCCGTTGCCATCAAGATAGGCATTCGACGTAGCCGCCGCGAAAGTTGTGGGACAGTCACTGGGGTTTCCAGAATATCCCGGAGGTCCGCAGTAGGTCTCGATTTCGTTATTGCCGAAGCCACCGTTTCCGAGATCGAAATTCCAGACAGTGGTGTCAGGCGACTCAGGCGTTCCCGCCGTCGCGGTCGTAAATTCCTGGCACCACTGCGGATTCCATGTCACCGCCCCCGTCGTGCTGGAAGTAACGCCAGAGCATCCGCCTGCGGCGACCTGTGCATGCTGCATCCCCGCGAGAAATAAAATCGTGATCGCAAGAAGGAATCTCGATCGGCAGACAAAACCCCAACTCGTTCGGATGCTCATTGGTGACTCCTTCATCGCGGAATGCGAGCCCGTACATATTTCGGTTTCCTCAGCAGAAAACCGATTTTCCACATGGGACCACACCTTCGGACCGCGAGTCAAGGAAGAGTTTCACAGAGACAGTTGATCTCTGATTCGCGCGGCACAAAATTCTTTGGATACCCCAACCGCCATCTTCGCCAACTCTGTGCGGCGCGCAATCGCCAAAAGAAGACCGGTATTCTGCGAACTATCTTGTGGTATTGTGTTCTGAATTCGCGTTTCCGCTCGCAATAGATAATGGCGTTCCCGCAGCGAATATCGTTTGTCCACGAAGACACGGGGGAGTGAAATGCAAACACATCAGTTGGCCTGTTCATGGTTGAAATTTCTTAGCTGGTTGGCCGTATTCGCCTTGGCACTCGTAACGACCGCTTGCGGCGGTGGAGGCGGCGGAGGTGGATCTTCAAACCACTTGTCGCCGCCACCGCCGCCCACCGCAGCCACACCTGCTTTCTGGCCGGTGCCGGGCTCCTACAGCCAGACCCAATCCGGACAGGCGGTCACGCTGTCAGATAGCTCCTCCGGCGCAACCATCTACTACACGACGGACGGATCGACGCCCACGACTTCGTCGAAAGCTTACTCGGCCCCGATCACGGTCACCGCGACAACAACAACAATCCAAGCTATTGCCGGCGGCACTAATTTCACATCGAGCGCAGTGGCAAGCGGCACCTACACGCTCACACCGCCCGGCAGCGGACCTACGGTCTCGGTCGTAGTGACGACCGATAACCAGTCGATGCAGTTGGCAGCCCAGCCAGCGCTCAGTTTCTCGACCGCGAACGGCGGCAGCAATTTAGTCTACGTGGATGAAACTCAGATTTATCAGACGATCGAAGGCTTTGGCGCCGCCACGACCGACTCCGCGATGTATTTATTGAACGAGGTAGCGACGCCGAGTCAACTTTCGCAGGCCATGACTAACTTGTTCACCTATAACGGCAACTGCACCGTACTGACTACGTGCGGCATCGGCCTCAGTTTCATCCGCAATCCGATGGGTGCCTCCGACATCGCGCGCACTGTATATTCGTTCGACGATAATGGCGGGCAGCCCGACGCCAACACTCTGCCGAATTTTTCCATTGCCCACGACCAAGTAGACATCATTCCCCTGATCCAGCAAGCGAAGAGCCTCAACCCTAATCTCAAGATCATGGCAAACCCCTGGAGCCCTCCCGGCTGGATGAAAGATTCGAACTCAATGGTTAGCGGCTCTCCTACCAATTACCTTCTCTCCAGCATGTACACGCCTTTCGCCAACTACTTCGTAAAGTACATTCAGGCGTACGAGGCGCCGCCTAATAACATCAACATCGACTACATTTCCTTGCAGAATGAACCGCTCTACATTCCGCCAAGCTATCCCGGAATGTGCATGCCCGCAGATCCTACGGCAACCGACTGCCCCGGCTCGCAAACCGATCAGATGACGGCACTGTTTGATAACGTGCTGCCAGCCCTCACCTCGGCAGGTCTCGCAACGAAGGTGCTGGTTTACGACCACAACTGGGATCGGCCGGATTATCCGCAGGACGTGCTGTTGAATCAGAACTTGAGCCAGATCGCCGGCGTTGCGTGGCACGGATATGGCGGCGCGCCGGGCGCGATGACCATTATCCAGAACATGTTTCCGACAATCGGTACTTATGAAACGGAACACTCGGGCTTCACAACGAATTCCGACCAGAGCAGACTAGACTTCGAGGAAATAACACAGTGCATGAGGAACTGGGCTAGGGCATACGTGAAATGGAGTCTTGCGCTGAACGAGAGTCAAGGCCCACACGACGGCGGTTGCAGCACATGCACCGGCATCGTCACGGTGAATAGCTCCACGGGCAACATCACTTACGGAACTGAGTTCTACACCATGGGCCAATTCAGCAAGTATGTGTTGCCGGGCGCGAAGCGCGTTTATTCCAGCAACACTCTGGGAATCGTGACCTCGGCGTTCGTAAATCCTGATAATTCGAGCGTGCTGGTCGCCTTCAACGATTCCACCCAGACTCAAACGTTTTCCGCGCAGTGGGGAATGCAATCATTCACCTACACGCTTCCGTCGCTCGCGGCAGCGACCTTTACTTGGAGCGGAACCCAAAGCGGCAGCACCCCTGCAGTCATTGCAACCTCGCAGATTCAGGCCTCAAGCTTCAACAGCACCGCGGGCGACAATACCAAAGGAAACTATGGCACCTGGGGACTTGAGACCGAACTCACTTCCGACACGAATGGCGGGTATGACGTGGGATACTCCAACGACGGCGACTATGCCGTCTACAAAAACGTTGACTTCGGCACAGGAGTTTCCACCGTTACTGCCCGCCTCGCCTGCCTTCAGCTCAGCGGAAGCAACGGCGGCGGGAACTGCAGCGGAACTCTTCAGTTCTACCTCGACAACACTACTGACAGCCCTATTGCTTCTGTCACAATCCCCTCCACCGGCGGCTGGGAAACCTGGCAAACAACTCCAGCGGCGAACGTGTCAGCAGCAAGTGGTGTGCATGATTTATATGTCGTATTCGCCGCGCCAACAAGCGGCACCACAAGTCTGGGCAATTTCAACTGGTTTCAGTTCAACTAACACACCGGTCTAAGCAATGCGACGGACCGACGTAGAGGATTACTCGGGAAAGGGAGCGTCCGGCCGAATCACGCGGATATCGTGATCAGTAAATTTGTAGTGAAAATCCGCGAGTTCGTATTTCGGCATGTGACACGACACGCAATCCTTTGTGCCGACTTTGCAAGCTGATCCCGGATGGTCAGGGCTAGGTTTCGTCGAGGCCATCGCCAAATGGCAACTTAAGCAATTCTTGTCATAGGCAGCCGTGTCGCGCACAAGCTTCTGGTGAGGATCGTGGCAGGCCACGCAAGTGATCCGCGCATCGCCGTTTTTCCCCCAGCACCGGCTCTTTTCCAAGCGATACGGTTGCGCACGAACGTTTGCGATTCCCACCGGCGGGGCGAGTTTCACATCCCACCAAGTGCCGTGACAGGATCCGCAAAAATCGACCGCATCCGCAGGGCTGAGCTTGCCCGGATCGAAGATCGCATCCGTTTTCTGATTGTTATCCTTCTGATCGCTTTGATCGCTCTCCAACACCTGGCCTTCGGCGGCCGCTGCTTTCTGAGCGACTGCGTGTTTCAGGCCGGGCCCGTGGCAAGCTTCGCATGTAATCCCTGGAATGATCCGGCTGCGGTCAAGCTTGTCGCCTATCGTTGAAGCAGTCGCATGACACCCAAAGCAACGAATCAACTCCGCTCCGAGGACAGGACGCGCCATCGCCTGTTCGAGATTCTGCGCATCGGTAAGTTTGCGACCCGGCGTGAAATCGAGTCCCTTCAGCGTGTCGAAGTAGGAGGCGCGGCTCTCGAAGAAATTCCCGTCTCGCTCGAAGAGATACGATTGGCCGACGTGACCATCGCCGAACAACCAGGTCAATGGCACCGAGAGAGTTTGCGAACCGTCCGTGACGCTGTAGACGCTCTTGCCCGCCGTGGTCGCAATTTCGTAATTAATTTTGCCGGATTGAAAAGCTAATCGATCTCTCTTCGAGAGGATTTCCGATTCCGCAACCGGCTGAGCAGTCAGCGCCATCGGCGTATATTTCTGCGTCGCCGCTTTCCCCGCGTGACATTTGGCGCACTCCGCGGGACCAACATACTGATCTGCCGATGGAGCACTGTGCCTCGGCCACCAACCGCGATACAGAAGGCGGTCCTCGGTGGCCATCTGCGCGCGCATTAGACCGACAGAAAAAATACAAATAACGATGGTCGCGAAAAATAAGCTGGCTGCCGCGAAACGCAAGACGAGTCGCTTGCTAGTTCCGCGCCAGTACATCTTGGCCATCCCCCGTGTGAAGCGGCGCAGCGGGTGAAGCGAGCGCCCTGGCGGTCGAATTACGAACTACGAATTCTGGCTCAATCGCGATCTCTGCCACCCACTCCTCGCGCTCTTCGATGCGATTTAGCAAAGTGCGAGCGGCAATCTCCCCAATCTTTTCAAGTGGCTGCCGCACAGTCGTCAGACTTGGATTGTTATGCAGAGCAATCTGAATATCGTCAAAGCCCACGACTGAAACATCTTCGGGAACTCGCAACCCCGCCTCCTGAAATGCGCGAATGGAGCCGATCGCCGAAATATCGTTATACGCAAACAACGCCGTGAACGGACGTTTACGAGCCAGCAGATTTTTCGCGAAAGGATAACCCAGCTGAGGTGTAGGATCGTCGCCTTCGAGTTGAACGATAAGTTCCGCGGGCATGGCGATGCCCAGTTCTTTCGCAACTTCACAAATTGCCGACCAGCGATCCTCGCAATCGGAACTCAACGCAGATCCCTTCATGAAGGCAATTTGCTTATGACCCAGCTCAACCAGATGACTCAACGCCAGCCAAGCGGCGCGCCGGTGATCCAGAACGATATTCGTGACCCCTTCCATGCGCCGGTGCCCGGCCACGGCCACCGTTGGCAGCGGCATAGGACGAGTAATGGACATATCTACCGTGATGAAGCCTTCAACACCGCGATCCAGCAGCATGTGCGAATAAGTATCCAACAGCTCAGGATCGTGCCGGTGAGCCACCGTCAGAAAGAAGAAGTTCTTCTGCCGCAGATATCGTTCAATCCCGCTGATGACCAGGGAACCGTAAAAGTCACCAATCTCCTCGGCCACCACACCAATCATGTAAGTGCGCTTCACTCTTAAGTTGCGCGCATAGAAACTCGGGCGATAATTCAATTCGCTGGCGGCAGCGAGAATTCGCTCCTGCGTGTGCATCGGGACCGACCGGGACGCGGCGCTCCGGTTCAAAACCGCAGAACACGTGCCCTTGGTCAGACCTACACGTTCGGCGACCATCTTCAACGTGACGGCGCCGTTCTTGTTATCACCCTTCTTTTTCAGGGCTGTCATTCGGCCATCGCTCCTCCAAAACGCGCGATATCGAGCGCCGTCTTGCCAACTCGGGCTAAATGCCAAGCATTCTACCTCATTTGTCCAAAAGGGAACTTTACCGCACCAAGTTTGATGCAAGAACGACCTAGAATACCGGTTTGTTGCAGGGGTTCATTTTAGAATATCGGTATTTTTATCTTGACAACCTAACCTCACATGGGGCTAAATGTCCGACGTAGTATAAAAAGGCTAGTTCGTAACAATCCAAAATTCCGATGCGTGTTCCAGGAGACCCGATGAGAAGGACTGGGCTGGGAGTGCTGTTTAGCTGGTTAGTGCTGATTCTCGCGCCATTAATGGCCGCACAGCAGACAAATGGCATTATTCAGGGTACCGTCGCCGACGCCGCAGGCGCAGTCGTGGCGGGAGCCGAAGTAACGGTGGTCTCTGACAATACTGACTTTTCGCGCACCGTGAACTCCGGCACGGACGGAAGCTATGCCTTCACCGAACTTCCACCGGGCCGCTATCACGTCAAGATAACCAAGCAGGGTTTCAAGACAGAGAACCAGAATGACATTGAACTGCACGCCGGTTCAACCGTCGTCCTGAATGTGAAACTTACGGTAGGTAGCGTTTCTGAAGCCCTGACGGTGGAAGCCAATCCCATCGCGGTTGAAACGACGACGGCGACCTTGGGCCAGATAACTGAAGGGGCGCAGGTTCGCGAATTGCCGTTGAATGGGCTCAACTTCATCGGCTTGGCGCTGCTGGTCCCAGGCGCCTCGGCCATGGACGGGTTCAACCCCAGCACCAAGGGTGTTCTCGGCGGCTCCGATATCGTTTTCAGCGGCGGGCAACGCACCGGCAACGTGTTTACCGTGGATTCAGCCCCCAACAACGACATGGGCTCGCAGCGCACTATTTTGGCGTACCCCACTCTTGATTCCATCTCGGAAATCAAGATTGTGACCAACGCGTACGGCCCAGAGTACGGGCAATCCGGAGGCGGCCAAGTTAACATTGTCACCAAGAGCGGTACCAATGGCTTGCACGGTTCCGTTTACTATTTCGGAAGAAACGACGCGTTGAATGCCAACAACTGGTTCAACACAAATACCACGCCGACCATACCGAAAGGCGAGTTGCGGCGCAACGACTTCGGGTTCTCGATCGGCGGGCCAATTAAGAAAGACAGGCTCTTCTTCTTCTTCTCCCAGGAATTTAACCGCGAGATCGACGGTGATCTCCATACCGGGCAAACCCCCAGTGCCGCAGAACTCTCAGGTGATTTCACGGGAGCCACAACCGGCGGCCACCTGACAAATTGCTACTACAATGCAAACGCACCACAGTTTGGAATTATTGATTTTCCGGTGACGGATCCGGGCGGTGCCTCTGGTAATACTCTGACCACTATCAGTTCCACAGTCGAAGGGGCCAGCCCAGCGGGGAACTTGATTGCCCAGCTATATCCAGCATCCAACGTCACTCCCACAGCGGCCAATCCCTGTCCTAATCCTGATTACAAGCAAATCCTAAACTCGCCCGTCAACATGTGGCAAACCTTTGGGCGTTTGGACTATAACGTTAACAAATCCACAATTTTGATGCTCACGTATACCCAGTCGCACTGGAGCCAGCCCTCACCGAGCATTCCAAACGGAGAATGGGGCGACACTGGATTTCCAGCGGTGGATTCTTCTTGGGCGCAACCCTCCAGGATTGCGGCGATTCGACTCAGTAAGACGATTGGCACCACTGCGGTTAACGATTTCCAGTTCAGCTATTCCGGCAACCGAATCGACATCACCAACGGGGGAACCGACCCGGGCCTCTCTCAGCAGATTTACGGGCAACTCACCACAAGCTACCCTTTATCGCAGAAAAACGCGGGACAGAATCTAGCCCCACCTGTGTTCTGGGGGCCAGGTGGCTATAGCACCTTGTGGAATGCCGCCCCCTGGTACAACCGGATGGACCGCTACACCTGGACGGACGACTACAGCAAAGTGGTTGGCAAGCATCAATTTAAGTTCGGCGCATTGCTCGCTCACAATGTTAAGGACCAGCCAAACAATGGCGACTTCAACGAATCGCCTGCATTCTGGGGATTCCCGGGCACTTGCACCCAGCCCGGCACTCCCGGCACCGGCTCGAACACTTGCGACACTACTGGCGCGTGGGGCAACACCGGCGCAACCACCGGCAATGCCATCGCGAGCATTCTGCTGAATGGCACGGTATGGGGCTATGGCGAGTCTAACGCCTTGCACAACGCGACCGGACGCTACCAGGATTACGAGTTTTATGGCGGAGACTCATTCCGAGCCACCCGTCGCGTAACCATCAATTACGGCTTCCGATGGTCCCTTCTGATGCAGCCCTACGCCGCCGACAACGAACTCGCTTTCTTCAATCAAAATCAGTTCAACCCGGCCCTGCCGTCGAGCGCCTGCAACGGGCTTATCGAAGCCCCGGGCAGCAAGCTTAGCTGTAACTCCGTCGGTTTGGCGGGTTCCGCGACCGCCTCCAGCCGTTCCATCGCTCCCAATGTCTTCCACAATATTGCCCCAAGGCTGGGGGTCGCGTGGGATCTGTTTGGCGACGGAAAGACGTCCCTTCGAGCAGGCGCAGGACAGTTCTTTGTACGGTATCAACTCGATCCCTTCATCATCCAGGGGACCCAGAATCCCCCATTCGTCCAAAAGGCCAGTGGCGTCAGGTTCTTGGACGGCGTTGCGCCATCGGCAGGAGCCAGCGTGGGGTACGGCTATCCGACCTTCGGACGAACCAACAACACCGACATCCCGAATAACTGGCAGTGGAACCTGAGCATATCGAGGGAACTCTTCCGGAACAACACGATGGAAGTGAGCTATGTGGGAAACCGCGGCAACCATTTGCAAAGTTACACGGATGTTGCCCAAATCACCCCGATACCGGGTAACCCCGTTTCCACTGGTACGGGCGCCGGTGCCGACGTTTGCGGGGCTCCTTACCTGCCCGGTAGAGGGGTGACCCCGCTGCCGCAAGCAATCCCTGCCGGGGACACCTGTAGGCAGGCTTTCGCGATAGCCAATATAAATGGAAATGGGGGTGGGAACGCCAACTACCGTCCATACATGAGTTACTTCGGCCAGGCCACGAGCGGCCAGGCACAATTGCCGGTCGCCGACTTCGAAGGCTACTCCACCTATCACGCCCTGCAGGCAACTTGGAGAGGAAGGATCGATTCCAGAGGTTCCCTCTACCAAGTCTCGTACACTTGGTCGAAGGCGCTGGCGCTCCAAGGCGTCCAAGGGCTGATTGGTCAGGGTGCTACCGATGTCTTTAGCGACAACTTGGATCAGCGTCGGGACTACGGACCGACCGGGTTCAATCGTCCTCAGATGCTCACCGGATCTCTGATCTACGTGCTTCCGGGTTTGAAAGGCGCGAACTCTATCGAACGAACTGCCTTGGGCGGCTGGTCGATCGAGCCGGTCGCGATCTTTGAGAGCGGTGTCCCCGTAGTGCCCATGACAGGTTCTGATTTGTGGGGAACTGGCACCAATCAGGATCGGCCGAACCGCGTGCCTGGTCAGTCCTGTCGCGCCCACGGTTCAGGAATCGAAAGCCAGTGGATAAATCCTAACGCATTCAGCCTTTATGGATTGCCCCTTGGAACTGACGGGACCGCTTCGCTTGGAGATTGCTACGGGCCCGGCGAGAACAACTGGGACATAGCGCTACACAAGGATTTCAAGATTAACGAACGGCTGAATGTGCAATTCCGCTTTGAATTCTTCAACGCCTTTAACAAAACTCAGTTCGAAGGCGTAAATGGGGGATTGGGCGGCGCCCAGCTCTGCTTCGGGGATTCCGGCGGAAACTTCATTTCCCTCAATCCCCCCGTTGCCTCAGCTTCAACTAGCCCTCTCGTAAACGATCACTGCTATCTGACCGGGAATCCTCTCGGCCAAACCCAGACTATACCGAGCAATGCGTATCAGATCGTTCCTGGTCCTGGCGGACTTAGCAGCACGCTGCTCTCCACCAACTCCATTTCGGAATCTGGCTTCGGCCAGGCTACCTACACGCGCCCGGCCCGGCAGATTCAATACGCCCTCAGATTTACTTTCTGAGGCTTGACGGACAAATTGCTGCAGCGTCTAATGGAGGCGAGGCTCAAACGAGCTTCGCCTCTCATTATTTTGAATCGGACTCTTCCAGTGCCTTTCCATGCCGGTTTCCGGGGTTTTGCGCCCCGTCTGGCCACTCTCTTACTTCTTGCCGCATTTCTGACGCCCTGTTTTTCTGCGGCACAGAAGGTGCCACAAACGGCGCCTGCACCTGATCCGCTCAATCAACACTACAGCGCAGCCCAAACATTCCAGCTCGGCGGAGACTTTGACCGCGCCGAAGCCGAATACCACCAAGTCCTCGCTCTCGCCCTGCAACGAATGGGCGATCTTCTAGCCGCCGAGAAGAGCGATTCAGAGCAGGCAGTCAGCGCACTTCAAGACGCGGTCGCCGCCGATCCCGCCTACGCCGACGCGCACCTCGATCTCGCCATGCTTTTCTATCGAGCGGGGCACTTGGACAAGGCCAGTACCGAAGCCGCCACCGTAGTCAAAGCCGATCCGCACAACGGTCGAGCTTTGCAACTACTCGGCAACGTAGAGTTCGCACAGGGAAATTTCGCGGCGTCGGCAGAACACCTTCACACCGCTCTAAGCCTTCAGGCGGATTTCGCCACAGCGTACTCCCTCGCGCTCGCCTACCTAAGCGAACAGAAGCTGGCCGAGACAAAGTTGTTGTTCGACGAACTGCTGAACGACATGGGCTCGACTCCGGCGCTGCACGTTCTCCTCGGCCGCGCCTATCGCGAGACCGGCTACCTCGACGACGCCATCCGTGAGTTCAAAAAAGCCATCGACTTAGACCCGCGCTATCCACGGGTCCACTACTATCTCGCTCTTGCCTATCTAGCCCAGGGAGAAAAAGAACGCTTTCCCACGGCTCTTCCGCTCTTCGAGCAGGAGCTGGCGATTAATCCAAAAGAATTTTTCAGCACATTTTTTCTGGGAGTAATTCATCTCGAAGATCGCAATTTTCCCGCCGCCGAAGACTATCTGAAAAAAGCAGTCCAGCTGCAGCCAGACAACCCTGACCCTCTTCTTTATCTCGGCCAGGAGTACGTCGAAACGAACCGCCCTGACCTAGCGATCGCGACCTTGAAGAAATCGATTGCTCTCACCACCGATCCGTCGCACAACCACTATCAGGTGTCGAAAGCTCACACGATGATCGGCCAGATTCTGGTCAAGGAGGGTAAGCAGGACGAAGCGGAAGCAGAACTGAAGCGATCGCAGGAACTGCGCGCCCAGTCATTCCAAAGCGACAAGGAAAGCCAGGAAGCGCACCAATCGGGGCAGCATGAATTGCTTTCCGAACTCCAGAGCGGGCAAGAAAAAGAGAAGCCCGCATTTCTGGAGGATCGCCCTCCCCTCGATCCCGCGGAGAAAAAAAAGGCCGATCAGCTCCGCGCAACCCTGGCCGATATTCTCGGCAATACCTACAACAATCTCGGAGTAATTCAAGCCAGACGCGAACAATATGCTCGCGCCGCCGACCTCTTCAAAAAAGCCGCGCAATGGAAACCTGATTTGCCCGGTCTAGACCGCACCTGGGGACTGGCCGGTTACCGCGCGCAGCAATTCGAAGAAGCGATCAATCCGCTGGAACGGCAAATCGCCCATCAACCCGGCGACACGAAGTCACGCGAAGCCCTCGGAGTGAGTTACTTCATGACCGAAAAGTTCGCCAAAACGGTTGAAGTCTTTCAGCCTGAAATGGCCGACCTCCCGGATGACCCCGGTGTTCTCTACGCTCTTGGAGTTTCCCTCGTCCGCGCCGGTGACTCAGCCGCCGCGTCGCGTGTGTTCCAGCGCATGATTGAGAAGAATCCGAACGTCGCAGAGATTCACTTGCTCTTGGGCCAGGCGGACGCCGACCAGAATCAGTACACTCCCGCTGTCGCTGAGTTCTCCCGTGCCCTCGTACTCGATCCCAAAATCGAAGGAGCGCATTTCGGGTGGGGCATCATTCTTCTTCACCAGGGAAAGCTCGACGATGCGGTGAGTGAATTCCGCGCAGAACTCCAAGCCCATCCTGCAGATGCAAAAGCCAAGTATCACGTGGCTTACGGCCTGCTCATGCAGCAGCAGAAAGACCAGGCGTTCGCCCTGCTAAACGAAGTGGTTCGCGACAAACCGGATTATGCAGACGCGCAATATCAGCTGGGCAAAATGCTGCTCGAACGCGGAGACGTAAAAGCCGCCATAGAAAGACTAGAAATCGCCGTGCATCTCGACCCCACAAAAGACTACAGCTACTTTCAGTTAAGCGCGGCGTACCGTCGCGATGGAAGGCTGGACGACGCTCAGCACGCCCTCCAGGATTATCAAAAACTGAAAGAGAAGGAACGGGGGACTGAGCACCCGTGATCATCAAGACAAACCGCAAGCGCAAACTCACAATTCGGTCTCCGCTGCAGAATGTAGCCGTTTGCGCGCTGGCTCTCTTCGCGCTGCTCGCATGCTCGTCACCCGCCAGCACGGACGACGATTCGCAGAATGTGTCTCAAGCAGCCATGCTGATTCACAATGGAAAACTCGACGCAGCCGAAGAACTCCTCTGGAAGGTGTTAACCCAGCATCCTGACGATGCCGAAGCCTTGAATCTACTGGGCAGCATCCGCTTGCAGCAAAAACGTTTTGCAGAATCGGAAACGCTGTTGCAACGGTCAATCACCCTCGCGCCAAGCCAGCTACCAGCCCACATAAATCTGGCGCGGGTCTTCCACGCTGAAGGCGAAACAGATAAGGAAATCGCAGCGCTGCAGGATGCGGCAAGCCTCGCTCCGAACGATGCAGACGTGAATTGCAGCTTGGCCGACGCGTATTTAAAGAAGAATGATTTTCACGATGCGCTCGAAGCCCTCGAACGAATTCCGCGTGCGCATCGTCCGGATCGCGCGCTGCCTCTGCTGGCAGCCAGCTACCTGGGCCTGAATCGAGTTACGGAGGCTCAAGCGCTCGCTCCAGAGGTCACTGCCCGGGCGGCGAAGAATCCAGCGCTCCGCGTGGAGTTCGCCAAGGTGCTTCTGGATTTCGACTTCACCGACGATGCCCTCGCGCTTCTTGCAATTGCCCAAAAGCAGCAGGCTCCAACCTCTGAATTGTTTTTTATGCTAGGCTGCGCGCGAGAACGCAAAGGGGAAATCGCGCTGGCCCAAAAAGATTTTCAACGTGCCGTCGACTTGACCCCAAACTCACTCGACGCGCTGCAAGCCCTGGCGCGCATGCTAGCGACCCGGGAGCAATGGACAAAAGCGCTCGAACTTCTCACCCGCGCTCGAACCCTCGCTCCCGACTCGCCAGATGTATTGCGTAAATTCTCCGCCGCCAGCCTGCGCGCCGGCCACACGTCCGACGCCGTTGATGCGGCCCAGCAGTTAGTAAAACTCCGGCCCGATGAACCCGAGGCGTTATATTTGCTGGGCGTTGCCCAACTGCAGAACGGAGACCCAGAAATCGCGCGCGCCACCATAGAGCATTACACAAAGTTGCGCCCCGAAGATCCGCTTGCCTTCCTCGCGTTAGGCATGGTCGCCGCCAACCTGCATGATTTTCCGGTTGCGCGCACTAACTTCGAGCAATCTATCAAGCTCGATCCAAATCATTTGGAAGCCTACTACCAGTTGGCTCTTGTTTTTCGCGAGCAGGGAGACAATCGCGCAGCTATCACTCAGTTGGAAAAAGCCGCCGCCATCGACTCTAAACACGTCCAAACTCAAGCTCTGCTCGGCACGCTCTACCTGATGCAACAAGACTACGTCAAAGCCCAGGAGCACCTGACGCGCGCCGAGGAATTGGCGCCCAACTCCCCCGACACTCACTATCAGTTAGGCTTGCTTTTTGCGCGATTGAACCAGCCCGACCAAGCCCAACGCGAAATGGATCAATTTCGCAAGTTAAAAGATAAAGCGCATCCAAGCCCCACCCCAGCGGGAGATCGGCCAGCTACGTCCACGCCGCCGAATCCTCCATCATGATGCGAATCCTGTCGCGAACAATGCGGCGACTCCGCGTGTCACTCGGCGGACGACCTCTTAGCCCGCTGGTCGCGCTCTTTGCGCTGTTGTGCGCCTCGTGTGGCGTCTTGTCACGCCTCGCCGCCCAAGCCGTCCCGCCAACTTCACCGCAAAATCAACTGCCGCAACTCGTGGATGTCACCGACTCCACCGGCATCAAGTTTGAGCACACGTCATCGTCTGACAAGAAATACATTGTCGAGTCCATGGCCGGAGGCGTCGCGCTGATCGACTACGATCGCGATGGCCTTCTCGACATCTACTTCACCAACGCGCCAACCGTAGAGATGGCGTTAGCCGGCAAGAATGCTCGTAGCGCCCTGTACCACAACAACGGCGACGGAACATTCACCGACGTCACCGACAAAGCCGGCGTGGGATATCCCTGCTTCGCCATGGGCGCGGTCGTCGGCGACTACAACAACGACGGTTGGCCTGACTTGCTCGTCACGTGCCTCGGCGGAGTCATCCTCTACCGCAACAACGGCGACGGCACATTCACTGATGTAACCAAGCAGGCTGGCCTCGTGGACACACAGTTCGCCACCGGCGCCGCTTTCGGCGATTACGATGGCGATGGTTGGCCTGATCTTTTCGTCTCGCATTACGTCGACTTTCATCTCGACGACCTCCCGAAATTTGGCTCCAGCAAAACCTGCCAGTACCACGGTCTTCCCGTGCAGTGCGGCCCGAGAGGATTGAAAGGCGCGGGAGATCTTCTCTTCCACAACAGTGGCGATGGAACTTTCACCGACGTCTCGAAAGCAGCCGGCGTCGACGATCCACACGGCTATTACGGTCTGGGTGCGGTCTGGTCCGACTTCAATGACGACGGCCGCCTCGATCTATTCGTCGCGAACGATTCCACGCCAAACTTTCTTTATCGCAACGACGGCAAAGGCCATTTTACCGAAGTTGGATTTCTTGCGGGCACAGCCGTAAGCCAGGATGGTTCCGAACAGGCTGGCATGGGAGTCGCGCTCGGCGATTATCTGCACACCGGACGCCTCTCAATTTTCGTCACCCACTTTTCCGAAGAGTACGCGGCGCTGTTTCGCAACGACGGAGGCATGAGCTTTACCGACGTTTCTTTCCCGGCGGGTATCGCCACGCCGACGATTCCTTATGTCGGCTGGGGCACCGCATTTTTCGACTTTGACAACGATGGTTGGCCCGATCTCTTCATGGTGAATGGGCATGTCTACCCGCAAGTCGATACTCTCGATGTCGGCTCCAGATACCGCGAGCCCAAGTTGCTGTTCTTGAACCGCCACGACGGCACCTTTCGCAACATCAGCGAACTCGTTGGACCCGCGATCCAGATTCCGCAGGTCAGCCGCGGCGCGGCCTTCGGCGATCTCTTCAACGACGGCCGCATCGACATCGTCGTCGAAAACGTCGACGGCAAGCCCATGATCCTTCGCAATAAATATCTTCTCGCTGCAGACGGGCCCCATAACCATTGGGTCGAATTCGAACTCGCGGGCACCAAGAGCAATCGTCTCGCTCTTAACGCGCGCCTCAAGGCTGTCGCTGGTGACTTAATACAAGTGGACGAAGTCCGCAGCGGTGGAAGCTATCTGTCGCAGAGCGATCTCCGGATCCACTTCGGCCTCGGTTCCCACGATCACTTGGATCGAGTAGAAATTCTCTGGCCCTCCGGCAAGACGGAGACTCTGAACAATCTGGCGTCCGATCGCCTCTACGCAGTGAAAGAAGGAGAGGGAATTGTTCCCCGCGACCGCATACGGCCAACTGCTGCGCCGCATCACTGACCCATAAAGTCGGAGCATGCTCCCATCCTCGCAGCGTCAATTTCATTGCTAGAATACCGGTTTTTTGGTAACATTCCAGTTGATTGAGGGTGACCTTTCAGGGGCAAACCGCTCATCCTTTTATCCCTGGCGACTGCGGCATAAAGCGGCCATGGCAAACCCATGGCTCCTTCGCTGTGGTGTAGCGCTTGTCTGGCCAAGTCAGCCCGATTGAGGGATCTACAAATGCCGTCCAAGATAAGTTTGTTTCGCAGTTTACTCCTAGCTATTATTATCGCCTCATCACTCTCTTTACTCACAGCGCAAGCTCAGGCTCCCAAGCTCGACGATGCAGCCATCGAGCAGCGCATCACCCAACTCCTCAGTCAGATGACGCTCGAAGAGAAAATCGCCCAAACCGTCCATTTCGCCGACAGTTCCACCGGCCCCGGCTCGCCCCACGCCGACTATCGAGAGCAGACCGCTCAAGGCCACGTGGGCTCGTTCGAGAACATGACCGGTGCAGCCGAAACCAACGCATTGCAAAAGATCGCAGTCGAAAGCTCCCGCTTGCACATCCCGCTGCTGTTCGCCTTAGATGTAATCCACGGATACCGCACAATCTTTCCAGTTCCGCTCGCCATGGCCTCCACGTGGGATCCATCGCTGGTCGAACAAGCATCGCGCGTCGCCGCCAAAGAGGCCACCAGAGAGGGCATCCGCTGGACCTTCTCGCCCATGGTCGATATCGCCCGCGACTCCCGCTGGGGACGAATCGTCGAAGGCGCCGGAGAGGATCCATACCTCGGTTCCGCAATGGCGGCCGCCTACGTGCGCGGATATCAAGGCGAGCGCCTCAATGATCCGCAATCCATGCTGGCTTGCGTAAAGCATTTCGTCGCCTACGGAGCCGCCGAAGCGGGTCGAGATTACAACACGGTCGACATGTCCGAGCGCACGCTGTTCCAGGTCTATCTGCCGCCGTTCCATGCAGCAGTCGACGCCGGCGCCGGATCAATCATGAGCGCCTTCAACAGTCTCAACGGCGTTCCCTCGACGTCCAACTGGTTCACCCTCACGCACATCCTCCGCCAGGAGTGGGGATTTCAGGGAATCGTGATCAGCGACTATGGATCAGTCAGTGAAACAATAGCTCACGGCATAGCCGTCGACGGAAAGGCCGCAGCCCGCAAAGCCATTCTCGCGGGCCTCGACATAGATCTCGAAGGCAACGAGTACTCCCGCCACTTGGCAGAACTCGTGCGATCCGGAGCCGTACCCGAAAGCGCCGTTGATCAAGCCGCGCGCCGCATGCTCCGCGTAAAATTCGCGCTAGGCTTATTCGATCATCCTTATGTTCCCGAGCCGCAAGTTTCCGAAGCGACGAGCGGCAAACCGCAACTCGATCCCGCCCACGTGGAACTCGCCCGCACCGTCGCCGAACGTTCGTTCGTTCTCCTAAAGAATGCCGACTCCGGTGGCAAGCCCACACTTCCGCTGAATCCCGAAGTTCACACCGTCGCCCTCATCGGGCCCCTAGCCGACAGCGCCGCAGACATGCTTGGACCCTGGCGAGCCCGTGGCGATGCCGCCGACGCCGTCACCTTGCGCGCCGCACTAAGCTCGCGCCTGCAGCAATCAGGCCGGCAGGTAATCTACACAAAAGGTACAGAGCTTCTAACCACTGACGAGAACGGCTTTGCCGAAGCTGTCGCCGCCGCCAAACATTCCGACGTCGTCTTAATGGCTCTCGGAGAAGATTCCCTATGGATGAGCGCCGAAGCCGCATCCCGCGCCCATCTCGGCCTGCCCGGAAATCAGCAACAGCTTCTCGAAGCGGTCGTCGCGACCGGTAAGCCCGTGGTCCTGATTGTGTTCAGCGGCCGCCCACTCACACTCTCATGGGCCGTGAATCACGTCCCTGCAATTTTGCAGGCATGGTTTCCCGGAGTGCAAGCGGGCCCCGCGCTGGTTCGAACTCTTTTCGGCGACGTGAACCCGAGCGGCAAACTCACCGTCACCATGCCCGACAACGTAGGCCAGGAGCCGCTCTACTACGACGCGCTCAACACCGGCCGTCCCGCGGACGGCATTGATCTCAGCCGCCCTCCCACCAACCCGCAAGAGAAATATCATTCGCGTTATGTGGACGAACCGAATGCCCCGCTCTTTCCATTTGGTTTCGGCCTCAGCTATACCAGCTTCAGCTACTCTCCATTAGAGATGAGCACATCTCAACTCAGCGCCACTGAACTCAATCAGAAGACGGCGCAGCCCCTGCACGTCTCCACCACCGTGAAAAATACCGGCGCGCGCGCCGGTGATGAAATCGTCGAACTGTACATCCGCCTCCGCGGCACCAGCGTCGCTCGCCCCATCAGGCAACTAGAAGGCTTTCGCAAACTCACTCTCGCCCTCGGAGAATCGAAGCGAGTCGAATTCACCTTGGGCCGCGATGAACTAGCCTTCTGGAACATCGACATGCAGGACGTAGTCGAGCCCGCAGCAGCCACAGTCTGGATCGGCCCCAGCTCCGCCGAAGGCCAGAGCGCCGATTTCACCATAGCGAAATAGTAGTCGCTATAGCCGTCGCCAAGTAGCGCCGGCATCCTGCCGGCTGTCCCGAGGGCGTCCTCGCCCTCGACCTCGGCGCCACTGCAATCGCAGCGCACGCTACCAGTGACTCCCTTAGCGATGTGCCGCGATCGCATTACCAAAGTTCACTCCGCTCTCAAACCCGCGCGAAATTCCATCCCCACGCGATAGAATTGCTCTTACTCGTCTCGGGGGAGAGCGATGCACTTCGAACAGTTTTATCTGGGATGTCTAGCCCACGCGTCCTACATGCTAGCGTCCGAAGGCGAAGCGGTAGTAGTCGATCCGCAGCGTGACGTAGAAATTTACCTGCAAGCCGCGGAGAAGAACCAAATTTCCATTCGCCACATCTTCGAAACTCACCTGCACGCCGATTTCGTTTCCGGCCACAGAGAGCTGGCTTCGCGAACCGGCGCCCGCATCTACATGGGAGCGCAAGCCGAGGCCGCATTCCCGCACGTAGCAGTCGAGGACGGCTTCCAGTTGCAAGTCGGCAAGATGCGCATCACGGCACTCGAAACCCCCGGCCACACCCCCGAGAGCATGTGCTTCGTAATCACAGATGAAGAAAAGTCCCCGGCGCCGTGGGCAATCCTGACCGGCGATACGCTCTTTCTCGGAGACGTAGGCCGCCCCGATCTTTCCAAGCGTTACACTCCCACGCAACTCGCGGGCATGCTCTACGACAGCCTGCACAATAAAGTTCTCACGCTAGCCGATGAAGTTCTCGTCTATCCGGCGCACGGCGCCGGTTCACTCTGCGGACGCAATATGCGCGCCGAGCGCGTCTCCACCATCGGCACCGAGCGGCTCACGAATTACGCGTTGCAGATCAACAGCAGGGAAGAGTTCATTAAGCAGTTAACCAGCAACCTCCCGGCGCGTCCGGCATACTTTTCGCAGGATGCGGAAATCAATCGCACCGGAGCGCCGGCGCTCTCCGATCTTCCAGCGTTGTCACCAATCGAGCCCGCCGAATTGAAAACTCTTCTAGCCGAAGGAGCAATCGCGCTCGACGTTCGTCCCGGCGATCAGTTCGCCGCCGGCCACGTTCCGGGGTCGGTGAACATCGCGTTATCAGGTCAGTTCGCGTCGTGGGCGGGAGCGCTTTTGGGTTTGTCGGCCAGCCCCGTCTTGATCGCCGACTCCGAGCAAACAATCGCGGAAGCCCGCATGAGACTGGCGCGCGTCGGCCTCGAAGACTCCCGCGGATATCTCAACGGAGGCGTCGAAGCCTGGCAACAAGCGGGACTGCCCCTCGCCACGCTTTCGCAAATCAGCGTCGGAGCTCTGAGCGATCAGTTAGGAGTTTCCGACCTCCAGGTGCTCGACGTCCGCCGCGAACCTGAATGGGAAGCCGGCCACATTGCCAATGCGTTGTGGTGGCCGCTCGACAACTTCAAAGTCGCCCCGCCTGAAATCGATCACGATATTCCCATAGCCGTTCACTGCAAAGGCGGCTACCGCAGCCTGATCGCATGCAGCCTGCTACAGCGAGCCGGCTTTCAGAACATAGTCAATGTAGTCGGAGGCTTCGACGCCTGGCAGCAAGCGAAACTACCGGTCGTTACAGGGAAGCCGGTCGAAGCGTGAGTGGCCGCGGATGCGGTTTCTGAGTCGGTGAAAATAGAAGAGGGAATAAATGTTACCGGCCAAACTGAGACTAGTCACGCTCGGGACGCTGACTATCCTTTTTGTGAGTTCGACCTTGGGTCAGTCTCTCGGAACGCATGGAACAGACGGAGCGTTGAACGTAGGCAAGGAACAACCGGCTCTTTTGACAAGCATCAATGGCCCAAGTGATGTCGCATATTCAAATGGCCACTTATACCTCATTGAGACGGCCGGGATGCGTATCCTCAGTTTGGATGTCCGTCGGGAGACAGCGACGTTGATTCTAGCCCCTCCAATCGATCCTTACACGAAGGACAACGACAGGCTCGGGAGTCCGTTTGCAATAGCAGTATCGCAGACCGGAGAAATCTTCGTTGCAGATGTTGGAGGAAAGCTGGCTCAGGTCAACCTCAACACACATTCGGCTTCAATAAAGCGAACAGGCCTGCTGGACAAATTTCCTCAAGTCCATGCCATGTCCGCTGATCCTCGCAATGGAACGATCCTCCTCACTGATCGACATGCCCTCTTGCGTTGGACACCTAGAGCAAATGAGCTGACAAAACTCGCCGGATCTTCAACCCGTCCCGGCTTTTCAGGCGATGGTGGACAGGCAATGGGTGCGACATTCAATTGGCCGCAGGGACTTGCTATCGACATACAGGGCAACGTCTTTGTTGCGGACACTGAGAACTGTCGCGTGCGGAGAATCGATGCGGAAAGCGGAATGATAACGACCGTGGCCGGTGGTACCAAATGCGACTCGACTGGGGATGGGCGGCCAGCCAAGGCAGCGCTGTTAAGGAATCCTAGAGCCATGGCTGTGGATTCACATGGCAATGTCTTCCTGTCGGAAGGGTGTCGAGTGCGGAGAATCGATTCAGACGGCACTATCACAACGTATGCTGGAACCTCCGACTGTGGATTTAGCGGCGACGACGGACCTGCAACGAAGGCGATGATCAACGCGGATGGGCTAGCAGTAGATAAGGACGGGAAATTTGTACATAGCGGACTACAGTCACAATCGCATACGCCGCGTCGAAGCCGGAACCCACCGCATCTCTACCTTTGCCGGGAACGGACTTCCCCACCGGGTGGATGTTCAGTTGTAGTCTTGACCTGGTCAGTAGTTGGCGCAACATCGCCTCTCTGACAATGTCGGTCCAGTCAAGCACTTTTTGGGCGTACTAACCCGTGCACTCCGAAGAGCGCGCCATTTCGCTCTAGTTGAAGGTTCTGCCATACCAACCAAGGCCCGCTCGTAATCCG
>Ga0182024_10004038_pt1 | contig 34195 bp, 34 predicted proteins | sample P32metaG_FD_120480 | JGI IMG/M metagenome (GOLD analysis project Ga0182024, IMG submission 120480) | Permafrost microbial communities from Stordalen Mire, Sweden - P3-2 metaG (Illumina Assembly) | ecosystem: Environmental > Terrestrial > Soil > Wetlands > Permafrost | place: Sweden: Stordalen... | reverse complement strand
CACCGAGAACTGGCAGCGGCCCCGAGGTGAGGTGTCCGCGCTGATGCGGCTGTTCGGCGAAACCATCGACCGCGAGGTCGGCGAGCTCCATGAGAACGGCGTCCAGATCCGCGTGCTCGGAGACCGGGCGCGTCTCAGCGAATCGCTGCAGCAGAAGGTGGCGCAGGCCGAGGCGCTCACTGCGCGCGACACCTCGGCGATCCTCAACGTCGCCATCAACTACGGCGGCAGACGCGAGATCGTCGACGCGATCCGAGACCTGGCGGGATCCGGCGCCGACCTCACCTCCCTCGACGAGCCGGCGATCAGCGACGCGCTCTACACCCGAGGCCTTCCGGACCCCGACCTGATCGTGCGCACCGCGGGCGAGCTCCGGATCAGCAACTTCCTCCTCTGGCAGGCGGCATACGCGGAGCTGTACGTCACCGACACGCTGTGGCCGGACTTCGGGGAGATCGCGATTCACGACGCGCTTGCCGACTTTTCGAGTCGTGAGCGGAAGTTCGGGGCGATTCCCGAGCCCGTCGAGCGCGTCCCGGCGCATGCCGGCAGCGTGCGGCACGCCACCCGGGCGGAATGAACCTCGCCCTCAGGGTGGTCTCGGGGGTCTGTCTCGTGGCGGTCATCGGGGCCGCGCTCTGGATTGGCACGCCCGCGGTCGCCACCGTGGTCGGAGCGGGTGCGGTGATCGGGGCCTGGGAGCTGCGCGGGCTCCTCGGACGAATGGCGGTGACGCCGCCCGCGTGGTTGATCCTTCCGCTCAGCCTCTGGCTCGGGATCCGGTTCGTGCTGCCCGCGTCCGACATGGCGGCGGACTGGGCATTCGCCGCCGCTGTGGTGGTCGGACTACTGGCCGGATTGGGCACGCGGCAGCGCTTTGCCGGCTGGGCGCTCGCCGTCGGCGGGGCCACCTACGTCGGCCTCTGCCTCGGGTTCTGGGTTGCGATCTACCGGTGGCACGTCCCTGACACGACTCATCTCGGACTCCGGCTCGTCGCGCTCGCGCTCGCGGGGGCGGTGGTGGGCGACACCGCCGCCTACTTCATCGGCTCCGCGTTCGGACGCCATCCCTTCTTCCGCTCGATCTCGCCTCGCAAGTCGCTCGAGGGCGCCGTTGCGGGGGCGATCGCGACGGTCCTCGTCGGCGCGCTGGCCGGTCCCTGGCTGGTCGGCATCAGCGTTCCGCTCGGCGCCGGCCTCGGCGCACTCATGGCAATCGCCGCACAGGGCGGGGATCTCGTCGAGTCGGCGATCAAACGCGAGGCCGGCGTCAAGGACTCCGGCACGCTGATCCCGGGACACGGCGGCCTGCTCGACAGGGCCGACAGCCTCGTCCTGCTCGCGCCGGTCGTATATTGCTATCTGAAGCTGATCGCATTCCCGTAACCGCGGTGAAAGCGGTGGCGTGTTCTGCTCTACTGCGTATCGAGGCATCTGCGCACAAGTGACCCACCCCACGCCCCGCCGACGTGTCGTCCTCCTGGGCGCTACCGGTTCGATCGGCCATCAGGCGTGTGACGTCATTGCCCGGTTCCCCGATCGCTTCGAGCTGGTCGGCGCCGTGGCGGGGCGCGACGCCGCCGCACTCGAGGCCATCGCCACGCGATTCGGTGTAGCGCGCACGGCGCTGGTCCAGCCCGATGGCGCATCCAGACTGCCCGAGGGGTGCGCCGTGGGCATGGACGCTGCCTGTGAGATCGCCGCGATGGACGCCGACGTCGTGTGCGTTGCGATCACCGGTGCCGCGGCAATCCGGCCGACACTCGCGGCGATCGACGCCGGAGCGAATGTCGCCACCGCCACGAAGGAAGTCCTGGTCATGGCGGGTGAGCTGGTCAAGGCCCGTGCGGCCGCTGCAGGTGCTCGAATCATCCCGATCGACAGCGAGCACTCGGCCCTGTGGCAGTGCCTCCGTGGTGAGGACCCCGCCTCCGTGTCGCGGCTCGTGCTCACCGCGAGCGGCGGCCCATTCCTCCGTCGCCCGCTCGACACGTTCGCCTCGATCACTCCGGCCGAGGCGCTCGCACACCCAACCTGGAACATGGGCCCGAAGGTCACCATTGATTCGGCGACGATGATGAACAAGGGACTTGAGGTCATCGAGGCGCACTTTCTCTTCGACACGGCGTACGCGTCGATCGACGTCGCCATCCACCCGACCAGCATCGTGCACAGCTGGGTGGAGTTCCAGGACGGAGCGGTGGTCGCCCAGATGGGCGTTCCCGACATGCGCGTGCCGATCGCCCTGGCTCTCGCGGACGGCGAGCGGCTCCCCGGTGTGGGGCCGCACCTCGACCTCCGCGAGGTATCGCCTCTGGAATTCCTTCCCGTCGACAGCTCGCGGTTCCCTGCAGTCGCACTCGCCCGGGCAACCGGCGAGCGCGGCGGCCTTGCTCCGTGCGTCTTCAATGCCGCGAACGAAGAGGCAGTCACGGCGTTCACGGGAGGGCAACGTCGTTTCGACGAGATCGTCCCGCTGGTGAGCGCCGCCCTGGAAGCGTTCGACGGGGGCGACGCTTCGACGCTCGACGGCGTGCTCGCAGCCGACGCCTGGGCGCGCGGATTCGTTCGTGCCTGCACCGCTGAGGCGATGGCGGCGCCATGACGCAGTTCCTCATCTACGCGGGCGCCTTCATCCTCGTGCTCGTCTCGGTGATCACCGTCCACGAGTTCGGACACTTCGCAGTCGGCAAGCTCTCGGGCATCAAGGTCGAGGAGTTCGCGATCGGTTTCGGGCCGAAGATCTACTCGCGCACGATCGGCGAGACGCTGTACGCGATCCGTGCCATCCCCGCCGGTGGTTTCGTGCGCATGGCCGGGATGCTCGGGCTCACGGGCGAAAGTGATGCGGGAGAACGCAACTTCTACCGTGCGACCCGTCCGCGACGCTTCGCGACCGTTTCGGCGGGGATCATCGCGAACTTCATCTTCGGCGGGCTGATCTTCGCCATCGTCGACATGCAGCCAACGCCGTACGTCTTTGACTCCCATGCGGCTGCCGGGTCGGCCGGACTGGCCACGGGCGACACCATCCTCGCGATCAACGGCCACGCGATCCGCCAGGACAGCCTCAACGATGTCACCAACGACCTCCACAACGCGACCACGGCAAGCGCGGGACATCCGATGACCGTCGTCTATCGCACGTCGGACGGCAGCATGCATACGACCACACTGACGCCGAGGCTCACCATCACCAACATCACCAGCAACAGCAAGCTCCCCGAAGGTGGCCTCGAGGTGACGTCGATCAACGGCAATCCGGTCGGGACCGGCGACCCGGCGGCGCTGCTGGGCGGTGGCGCCCCGGTCACCATCAGCGGATACCTCGAGAACGAGGACGGATCACCGTCCAAGTACTTCACGAACGTGACCGTGTCCGGCATCAAGGATGGATACCCGGCCAACAATGCCATCCACGCCGCCTGGATCATGGGCGTCGTCCCGGGCTTCGACGGCGAGAGCCCGCCGGCTGCCGTCGCCAGCGGATTCAGCGCGATCCCTGGATTCATCTGGGGTGAGGTCACCGGGATCTACGGCCTCATCGTGCATCCGCCCCAGGGCGGGATCAACGGTCCGCAGGGCTTCACCGGCCCGGTCGGGATCGCGCAGGAAACAGCCGTCGCCACCAACAATGGATTCCTCGGACCCAACGGCCTGGTGTGGTGGATCGGGTTCATCAGTCTCAACCTGGGCTTCGTCAACATGCTGCCGATCCCCTTCCTCGACGGCGGCAAACTGCTGTTCATCGCGATCGAATCGGTGCGCCGGCGCCGCCTCAACCCGAAGGTCGAAGCGGCCATCACCGCGGTCGGTCTTGCGGTCATCGTCGTCTTTGCCGTGTATGTCACCATCGGAGACGTGAGCAGGCTATGACCGATGGGGGCTCGCCGATCAGAGCGCGCCGGCCGACCGTTCCCGTTCGCGTCGGGAGCGTCGTCATCGGGGGCGCGGCGCCGATCGCGGTGCAGACGATGACCAAGACCCAGACTGAGGATGCGCCGGCCACCATCGCCCAGATCCAGCGTGCCGCGAAAGCCGGTGCCGATGTCATCCGGGTGACGTGCGACACGCGCGAGGCGGCGGCAGCGCTGCACGAGATCGTGCGCGAGTCGCCGATCCCGGTCGTCGCCGACATCCACTACGACGCGCCACTCGCCTTGCTTGCACTCGAGGCAGGGGTGGACTGCCTTCGCCTCAACCCGGGCAACATCACCGACAGCGCGAAGGTCGCCGACATCGCCCGCGAGGCGAAAGCGCGCAACGTCCCGATCCGCATCGGCGTGAACGCCGGAAGCATCCCGCAGCGCAAGGAGTTGACCCGCGGGCGCGGCGGATCCATCGAGGAGACGGCGCAGAACATGGTCGCCGCCGCGCTGAGCCATATCCGGGTGCTCGAGGAGCTGGAATTCCGCGACATCAAGGTGTCGCTCAAAGCCAGCGACGTCCTCACCAACCTCGCGGCGAACCGGGCATTCGTCGCCTTGGGGAATCGCTACCCGCTGCATCTCGGGCTCACCGAGGCGGGCCCAGTGGATACCGGAAGCATCAAGAGCGCCCTCGGGATCGGCCTGCTGCTCGCCGAAGGCATCGGGGACACGATCCGGGTCTCCCTCGTCGGCTCGCCGGAGGAGGAGGTCCGGGTCGCGCGTCAGATCCTCGCCAATTTGCAGGAGAAGGGAGACGGCCCCAATCTGGTCGCCTGTCCGACCTGCGGGCGGCTCGAGATCGACATGATGCCGATGGTTGCGCAGGTCTCCAAGGCGCTCGAGGGCGTGAAGCGAACCATCACCGTGTCGGTGATGGGCTGCGTCGTCAACGGCCCTGGGGAGGGCATGCACGCCGACATCGGCATCGCGGGCGGCCGTCAGAAAGGCATCCTGTACCGCAATGGCAAGGTGGTCTCGACACTTCCTGAGGGGGAGCTCGTCAACGCACTGCTCGAGGAATTGCACGAGATAGCCGAGGAAGACGCACGATTGATCGCCGACGGGAAGCCGCTGCCGGTTGGCTTGAGCGAGCGCGAGGGCGTCCTCACGTAGACTGCTCGGCCATGGCCGACGAAAAGCGGATCACGGCGCAGAGCGAGGATTTCGATCGCTGGTACACGGACGTCGTCCGTCGTGCCGAGCTTGCCGACTATTCGCCGGTGCGCGGTTGCATGGTCATACGGCCGTACGGGTTCGCGTTGTGGGAGAACATCCAGCGCGCGCTCGACGACATGATCAAGCGCACCGGGCACGAGAACATGTACTTCCCGCTCTTCATTCCGGAGTCGTACCTGCAGAAGGAGGCGGACCACGTCGAGGGCTTCGACCCTCAGGTCGCCTGGGTCACCCGGGGTGGTGGCAAGGATCTCGAGGAACGGCTCGCCGTGCGGCCGACCAGCGAGACGATCATCTGCTCGATGTACGCCGGATGGATCCACTCGTGGCGCGACCTGCCGGTGAAGATCAATCAGTGGTGCAACGTCGTTCGCTGGGAACATCGCACCCGGCTATTTCTGCGCACCACCGAGTTCCTCTGGCAGGAGGGCCATACCTTTCATCAGCTCGACAGCGAAGCCGCGGACGAGGTGGACACCATGCTCGACTGCTACCGCGAGCTCACCGAGGAATGGCTTGCGATCCCGGTGATCAAGGGGCGCAAGACGGAATCGGAGAAGTTTCCCGGTGCGCGCTACACCGTCAGCATCGAGGCGATGATGGCCGACGGCTGGGCGTTGCAATCAGGCACGTCGCACCATCTCGGTCAGAACTTCACGCGCGCCTACGACATTTCGTACAGCGACCGCGACAACCAGCGGCAGCATCCGTTTCAAACGTCGTGGGGCTTGTCGGCACGCACCGTCGGCGCGGTGATCATGGCGCACGGCGATGATATGGGCCTTATCCTGCCGCCAAAAATTGCGCCGATCCAGGTCGTGGTGGTCCCGATCACGCGCAGCAACGACGAGGCCGGCGCCGCCCTGGTGGAGGACGCGGCGGCGCGCCTCGAACGCGAATGTCCCGCTGGCGTCCGCATGCGCATCGACCGCCGCGAGGGGGTGCGCCCCGGCGAGAAGTACGCGCACTGGGAGTTGCGTGGTGTGCCGTTGCGCATCGTCGTCGGAACAAAGGACCTCACGGGAGGCGATGTCACCCTCGTGCATCGGGTCGACGGCACCCAGGAGACGGTACCCCTCGCGGGGCTTGCGGCCAGTCTGCCGAGCCTGCTCGACGCAGCGCAGCGCGCGATCTTCGAACGTGCACGCCAGCGCCGCGACGAGCGCAGCGTCGACGTGAGCAGCCTCGAGGAGCTGATCGCGGCTTTTGCCGACCGCCCGGTCTTCGCGACTGCACCCATGTGCAACAGCGACGAGTGCGAAACCGCGGTTAAGAATGCGGTGCACGCGCTGACGGTTCGCGTCCTGCGTGCGGACCGGCCCGCAAACGGGGCGCCCTGTATCGCCTGTGGAAAGCCCGCGGACTCGTACGCGCTGCTCGCCCGCTCGTACTGATTCGATCCCTCAGGACTGGTCGACGGCGATCCGGGTGAGGTGCGCCCAGAACGCCTCGACCGCGGGCGTGTGCAGGTCGCGGCGTCGCGCAGCAGCGAAGGACTGGGAGACGGCGCGTCCGGGCAGCGGGATGACAACGAGACGGCCCTCGGCGATGTCCTGTTCCACGACGGACCGCGGCATGGCCGCGAATCCGAGGCCGGCGAGGAGGGCCGCGTGGAGCGCACCTTCCTCGAGTTCGAGCGTGTTGTCGGGATCGACGTGGGTGCCGAGCGCATGAGCGGCGAGCGCTTCGGTCGCACTCCCGCGCTCGTGTGCGAGATGGCGATGGGCGACGAGGTCACGCACCGGCGTCCGGCTCGATGCAAGCGGATGATGGGCGGCGACCACCGCGACCAGTTGCGTGTGCTCGAGCACGACGGTCTCGATGCCCGGCTCGCGCACCGATGAACCGGCGAGGATGATGTCGGCCCGTCCCTCGATCAGCATGGTGACCAGGGATCGCATCGGCGCGAGGGCGAGCCGGACGTTGATCTCGGGATGCTCGGCGACGAACGGCGCGAGCCAGCCCGAGAGCCGGTGCGCACCCATGACGCGTCCCGCGGCGACGGTCAGTTCACCACGTTCGAATGCAAGGTAACCGGTGCGCAGCTCCTCGATCTGACCCACGTCCTCGAGCACGCGCACGGCAAGCTGGCGCAGGGCGCGGCCCACGTCGGTGAGTTGAACATTCCGCCCGACACGCTGGAGGAGCGGCAGGCCGAGGGTTGCTTCGAGGCGCCGCACCACACCGCTGACCGAACCCTGGGAAAGCCCAAGCGCCTCTGCCGCCGCGGTGACGTGCTCGCGCTCGGCAACGGCCAGAAACGTGTGGAGCTGATCGAGCGTGATCCTCGGTCGTGGATGCCGGGGACGCGACTGCGGCGTGCGCATTGCGGCGCTAGCCGCGAGGCGCCGGGTTTGGGAGGAGGTCGCTTGCGTCGACAGCCGCGAGCACGGCGGCGACCGACTCGTCGACGGTCTGGGTGCCGCTGTCAACGATCACGTCGGGAGACTCAGGCGCCTCGTATGGATCCGAGATACCAGTGAAGTGGTCGATCTCCCCGGCCAGGGCCCGCTTGTACAGCCCTTTGACGTCGCGCTCCGAGAGCACGTCGATGGAGCAGCGCACGTAGACCTCGACGAACCGGCCGATCCGTCTGCGCACCTCGGCGCGAGTGTCCATGTACGGGGAGATGGCGGCGGTGATGGCCACCACGCCGTTTCGCGTGAGCAGTTCGGCGACGAATCCGATGCGCCGGATGTTGATGTCACGATCCTCTTTGCTGAAACCGAGTCCCGCACTGAGGGTCTGGCGCACCTCGTCGCCGTCGAGCACCTCGACGCGCAGGCCGCGCTCACGGAGCTCGCTGGCGACGCGCTGCCCGATGGTCGACTTGCCGGCGCCGGAGAGACCGGTGAACCAGATGGTGAGACCGGTCATCCGGGGATGGGTGCCGCCACGGCGTAGGCTGCGCGAAGGATCTCCGCGACTTCGGGCCTGGTGAATTCGTGCGGGATGGGCGCACCGCGCGTGAGCATCTCGCGAACCCGCGTGCCACTGAGGATCACGCGATCGTCGGCGCCATGGGGGCAGGTCTTGGTGCTCGCCATACCCTCGCAAGCCCGGCAATAGAAGGAGTGCTCGAACTTATAGGCGCCAAAGCCGAGACGCGCGGCGCCGCCGAGCTCGTCGAACAGTGTCTGCGCGTCATAGGTGCCGTAGTAGTTGCCGACCCCTGCCGCGTCACGGCCGATGATGAAATGCGAGCATCCGTAGTTGCGGCGAACCTGGCCGTGGTAGACGGCTTCGCGAGGTCCCGCGTAGCGCATCGCACCGGGGAAGATGCCGAGCACCACACGATCCGGCGGGTAGTAGCCGTCGAGCAACACCCGGTAGCACTGCATCCGGACCTCGAACGGCACGTCATCACCCTTGGTCACCCCGGAGAGGGGATGGAGCAGCAGGCCGTCGACCTGCTCGAGCGCCACCTTGGTCAAATACTCGTGTGCGCGGTGCACGGGGTTGCGGGTCTGGAACCCCACCACCGTCGACCATCCGCGCTCGGTGAATGCAGCGCGGGTCTCGGCCGGCGTTGCCGGTACGTCGCCACGCGGCTGAGCCGCGACGCGAACAGGCCCGGCGACAACCGTCGGTCCCTGAGCGAACAGCGCCGCGACGCCCGGATGCGCCTGATCGTTGGTTCTGTAGACCTCGACGGCCTCGGCCTCGAGGTCGCGATCAAAAACCTCGGTCACGGTGAGTGCGCCGAGCAACTGACCCGCCTCGTCGCGCAGAGCGACAACCGCGCCTTCCCGCAGCTTCCGCGCCTGATCACCGACCGGCAGGGTGATGGGCAGCGTCCACGGCGTCCCGTCGCTGAGCTGAGCGTGCTCGACGACGCTCGCGTAATCGCTGCGTCCCTGAAAACCGCTCAGCGGCGAGTACGCGCCGTTGCCCAGCAACGCGAGATCCGCGGATGCGGTCTCCGAAACACGCAGCGAGATGAGGTCCTCGGCGCGCGCGCTGAGATCAGCGAGCTCGTCTGGGGTCATCTGCAGATCGACAAGTGCTCCCCCGAGGGGCGAGACGAGGGTGGCCTCTTTCTCTGCCACTCGGGGCTCGCTTGATTCCAGGGTCATCGCCGTGAGTCTACTGGGTCAAGCCCTCGGAACAGCCTCGCGTCCCATTGCCGCTAGCAATCGGTCGCTTGAATTCACTCGTTAGACATACTCTCGTTACATCGTGTTTGATCGCAGCGCGCCGGCCCTACACTCATAAGGGCCGTGCCTCTCACCGACCTCATGGTCCGCGTCGAATACCTTCCGGAGGAGGATCGCGCCTCGATACGGCGCGCCTTCGACGTCGCCGACCGCGCGCACACCGGGCAGGCGCGCCTCACCGGCGAGCCGTATATCGAGCACCCCCTCGCGGTGGCGGGCATCCTCGCCGACCTGCGGCTCGATCCGGAGACGCTCATGGCCGCGCTGCTCCACGACACCGTCGAAGACACGGAGGTGACGCGCGAGGAGGTGCGGCAGCTTTTCGGCGACCAGGTCGCGAAGCTCGTCGACGGGGTGACCAAGCTCGGCAAGATCCACGTGCGCAGCGCAGAGGAGCACCAGGCCGAGAACATCCGAAAGATGCTCGTGGCGATGGCCGAGGACGTGCGCGTCGTGCTCATCAAGCTCGGCGATCGACTCCACAACATGCGCACGATCAACGCGCATACGACGGATCGCCGCCTGCGCATCAGCCGCGAGACGCTTGACATCTACGCGCCACTCGCGCACCGCCTCGGCATCTGGGAGATCAAAGGCGAGCTCGAGGATCTGGCGTTCGTGCAGCTCGATCCCGACAATTACCATCTGATCGAGGCACGCCTGGCAAGCAGTCGCGAACAGCGGGACGCATTCGTGCGCGACGTCACCGAGATCCTCGGACGCGAGTTCGCACCGCTCGGCATGCAGGCGGCGATTGCTGGGCGCACCAAGCACACGTACAGCATCCACGAGAAGATGCTCCGCGGCCAGAAGGAATTCGGCGAGATCTACGACATCATCGCCATCCGCGTGCTCGTCGACTCCATCAAGGACTGCTATGGCGCGCTCGGCGTCGTGCACTCCCTGTGGAAGCCATTGCCGGGCAGGTTCAAGGACTACATCGCGATGCCCAAGGGCAACGGCTATCAGTCGTTGCACACCACTGTGCTCTCGCACACCGGCGAGCCGATGGAGGTGCAGATCCGCACCCAGGAGATGCACGAGACGTCGGAGTACGGCGTCGCCGCGCACTGGCGCTACAAGGGCGGCCAGGACGGTGCGCGCATCGACGAGCGCTTCACGTGGCTGCGTCTGCTGATGGACTGGCAGAAGGAGGTGCTCGACGCCGAGGCCTTCGTCAACACCGTCAAGGTCGACATCTTCCAGGACGAGGTCTTCGTCTTCACACCGCGAGGCGATGTTCGATCGCTGCCGCAGGGCTCGACGCCGGTGGACTTCGCGTATCGCATCCATACCGACGTCGGGCACAGCTGCATCGGCGCGAAGGTCAACGGACGCATGGTACCGCTCGATCATCGCCTCGAGAATGGCGAGATCGTGGAGGTGCTCACCACGAAGGCACCGCACGGGCCGTCACGCGACTGGCTGAACTTCGTGAAGACCTCGAGCGCGCGCGAGAAGATCCGCCAGTGGTTCAAGCGCGAACGTCGCGACGAGAACATTCAGAAGGGCCGGGAGATGCTGGACAAGGAGTTCCGGCGCCTTCGCCAGATGTCGCTGGGCGGTGTGAAGGACGACCAACTCCTCGAACTTGCGCAGGAATTCAAGATCGCGACCATCGACGACTTCGTCGCCGCCATCGGCTACGGGGACATCAGCGCGCGCAGTGCCGTGCTGCGGTTCGGCGCGGACGAGCAGCAGACCGACGACGACCGCATCCTCGGCATTCCGCTCACGAGCACCCCGGCGCCGACCGGAACGGTTCGCGTGCACGGCCACGTCGACATGCTCACCACCCTGGCGCACTGCTGCACACCGGTGGCCGGTGATGCGATTCGAGGCTACGTGACGCGGGGCAAGGGAGTCACCGTGCACCGTGCTGACTGCGTGAACATGCGCAACGCGAGCGACGTCGAGCGCATCGTCGACGTCGAATGGGAGACCGGCGCGCGCCAGGTGTATCCCGTGAGCATCAAGATCGAGGCGTGGGACCGCACCGGGCTGCTCCGTGACATCGCCGCGGTGATCGCCGAATCGAAGATCAACCTCAGCGGCGCGGACGTGCAGGTGTACGACGACAAGACGGCGGTGATCAGCACGATCGTCGAGATCCAGAACCTGTCGCAGCTGAGCCGCCTGCTTGAGCGGCTCGAGTCGGTACGGGACGTCCACACGGTGGCGCGCGACACCGTCTGAACCCGCGCGACAGCCAGGTGGCGCGCGCGCTCGCGACACTCGTGTCGTGGACAGGCCAACCCGGATCCGGATGCTCGAGCTCGCGACCGCGGAGCTGCTCGAGTCGGAAACCAACGCGTCTCTTCGCATTGGTGTGAGAGGGAGGCGCTGCAGTGCGCTCGTGGTCACGGCGGCAGGCTGCGCCCTCGTGGTCGGCGTGGAGCACGGCGCCCAGGTATTGCTCAACGCCCGTTCGCCCGAGGTCAGACAGGAGCGCGGCCCGCGGGTCCTCGCGGCTCGCTGTGAGGCAACCCTTCGGCAGCTCCACGGCCTCGGCGACGACTTCGTCCCGACCGTGGCCTTTGACAATCCGGCCAACGCCGCACGGTTTCGTGAGGCCCTCGGCTGACGCCGGAGCGAGGTTTCGTCGACGCTGCGAGCCCGTACACTCGGACGCCAATGCCTGAGATCGCAGCCCCCAAAGGAACGCGCGACATCCTGCCTGACGAGTTTGCTGCCCGTCGGTGGCTCTTCCACGTCCATCAGTCGGTCGCGGATTCCTTTGGGTACCGTTCGATCGAGACGCCGATCATCGAGGCAACCGAGCTGTTCAGCCGCGGGGTGGGCACGGAAACCGACATCGTCGAGAAGCAGATGTTCACCTTCCAGGATCGCGGTGAACGCTCGCTCACGCTGCGCCCGGAGGGGACGGCGGGCACGCTTCGTGCCGTGCTGGGCGCGCACCTCGACCAGGAGGTCCGGCCGGTGCGGGTGCAGTATGCGGGCCCGTTCTTCCGTGCCGAACGACCTCAGGCCGGGCGTCAGCACCAATTCACGCAGGTTGGCATCGAATGCATCGGCGAGGCCTCGCCGCCGCTGGACGCCGAGATCATCGAGGTTGCCTGGCGTTTCTTTCGAGCCCTCGGGATCACGGGCATCCACCTCCAGGTCAACTCCCTGGGCGGGCCCGAGGATCGAGCTCGGTATCGCGAGGCCCTGGTCGCCTACTACACGCCGCTCGAGGCCTCGCTCTGCGACGACTGCCGCCGGCGGCTGCACACCAACCCGCTCCGCCTGCTCGATTGCAAGCGCGACGCCGGGCTCGTGGCCGGAGCACCGATTCTCTGGGACTCGCTTGATCGGGCGAGCCGTGACCACTTCACTGCCGTGCTACGGGACCTCGAGTCCGCGGGGATCGACGCAACCCGCAATGACAGGCTTGTGCGTGGGCTCGATTACTACAGCCACACGGTGTTCGAGTTCTGGCACGACACTCTGCAGGGAGCGCAGAGCTCGCTCGGCGGGGGAGGCCGTTATGACGGTCTGGCCGAGCTGCTGGGCTTCCCGGCGACACCCGCCACGGGATACGCGCTCGGCGTGGAGCGGATCCTGATCGTCGCCCGTGCGCTGGGCACCGTGCCCACGATCCCGCCGGCGGTCGACGTGCTCGTGTGCTCCGTGGAGCCAGGTCAGGCGGAGGCTGCAGCGAGCATGGCGCGCCTCATCCGCGATGCGCGGGCTCGCACAGTCCTCGACGTCGCGGAGCGGAGGCTGGACCGAAAGCTGCGCGCAGCCGGACGCATCGGCGCGCGAGTTGCAGTCATCGTTGGCGAGAACGAGGTGACCACCGACACTGCTGTGGTTCGTGACCTCGACGGCCACAGCCAGCAGACCGTCCCGGTGAACGAGCTCGCCGAGACCGTCATGCGCATTCTTGGAGGGAGTTCGTGAGCACCGACCGCACCTATTGCGGGACCCCGCGCGCCGTGGACGCCGGACGGGCGGCGACCATCTTCGGGTGGGTCGACCGGCGTCGCGACCAGGGCGGTCTCATCTTCATCGACCTGCGCGATCACACCGGCATCCTCCAGGTGGTGATCGACTTCAACGACGCGCCGGAGGCCCATCACGCAGCGCGCGAGGCGCGGCTCGAATGGGTGCTGCGCTTCGATGGCGAGATCCGGATGCGGGCTCCCGAGAACGTGAATCCCAAACGCGAGACCGGTGAGGTCGAGTTGCGCGCGAGCGCCTGCACGGTGCTTGCGGTCGCCAGGACACCGCCGTTCCCGATCAATGAGGACACCGACGTCGACGAGCAGCTTCGCCTGCGCCATCGCTACCTCGATTTGCGGCGTGCACACCTGCAAAGCAACCTCCGCGCTCGCGCGAAATTCTGCACGGGACTGCGCCGCGCCATGGGGGAGATCGGGTTCCTGGAGATCGAGACTCCGATGATGATCCGGGCGACGCCCGAGGGCGCCCGCGACTACCTCGTTCCGAGCAGGCTCTTTCCCGGCAGTTTCTACGCGTTGCCGCAATCGCCGCAGTTGTACAAACAGCTCTCCATGGTCGCCGGCTTCGATAGGTATTTCCAGCTCGCCCGGTGCATGCGCGACGAAGACCTGCGTGCGGATCGCCAGCCGGAGTTCACGCAGCTCGACATCGAGATGTCCTTCGTCGATGAGGACGATGTCTTTGCCGCGCTCGAGCACGCCATTCCGAGCGCCTGGGCGGAATGCGACTTCCGAGGAGGCCGTCTCCCCGTGCCGTTTCCGCGCATGACATGGCGACGTGCGATGGACAGCTACGGTGTCGACAAACCCGACACCCGTTTCGAGCTGCTGCTCCACGACCTCACCGATGTCGTCAGGACCTCCGGGTTTCGCGTCTTCGCCGATGCGGTGGCTGCCGGAGGCATCGTGAAAGGGATCTGCGTCAAGGGTGGCGACGACCTGAGCCGTGGCGACATCGAGGGTCAGCTGACCGACATCGCGCGCGGGGCGAAGGCCCGTGGCCTGGCATACATCTGGAGGCGGGCTGACGGCTGGCAGGGCGGGATCGCAAAGTTCTTCACCCCCGAGGAGCTCGACGCCGTCGGCGCCGCCGCCGGTGCCGAGATCGGCGACTGCGTCCTCATGGTTGCCGACCGTCCGAGCGTGGTGAACGCCGCACTCGGCGCGGTGCGCAACCACCTCGGCCGTGCGCGTGGCCTGTACGACAACTCGCGTATCGCAATGCTCTGGGTGACCGAGTTCCCCATGTTCGAGCGCAGCGATGAGACCGGCGAGATCGGTGCCGCGCATCACCCGTTCACGATGATCCACGCTGACGATCTCGACCTGCTGGAGACCGATCCCCTTGCGGTGCGCTCGCGCGCATATGACCTCGTCGTCAACGGACGTGAGATCGGGAGCGGCAGCATCCGCATCACCGACCCGGGGATCCAGCAGCGCGTGCTGGCCGTGCTTGGCATCGATGCCGAGGAGGCGCGACGCAAGTTCGGCTTCCTGCTCGAGGCATTCGAGTACGGGGTGCCGCCACACGGCGGGTGGGCCGGCGGCATCGATCGCATGATCATGGAAGGACTCGGCATCGAGAACATCCGCGACGTGATCGCGTTTCCGAAGAACCAGCAGGCGCAGGAGCCGATGACCGACGCGCCTGCTCCCGTCGACCCGGGCCAGCTTCGCGACCTGGGGATTGCGATCGTCCCGACCACCCGAACGCCGTGAGCCCGGGGCTCGGCCTCGCGATCCTCTTCGTGCTCATCGGCACCACGCTGTCGTCCCTGGTGATGCCCCGGCGCGGATCATTCCTGCTCGCGCTGGTCCTCGCCGCCGCGGGCGTGGTCGCCGGCGAGCTCGTGGCCATCGCCACCCGCATCGGCGGCCCGTCGCTCGGGGCGCTGCATCCGGTCGCCGACGCGGTCGGCGTCGTGCTCTTCGAGATCACCGGCGCGGTGCTCGCGCCCGCCCGGCGACGAGGGCCATAATCACCGCATCGGCAATTCGGGAGGCTCCTGGCATGCGCGTACCGTTCGGTAAGAAAGGACTTGTGGCTGCGGGCGCGGCCATCACGGGTGTGGTGTTCTTCTGGCGTGTCCGTGCGCGCCGCCGGGAGGAGGCCGAAGCCCGCGAATGGGAGGCTGAGATCGCCGGGGCCGTCGATGAGGGTCGCGCGGCCGGCTCGTCGGCGCCCGCGTCCGAGCCCTCGAGCGTCTGACCTCACGACGCTGACGGTTTCGGCGCTCGTGCAGTGGGGTATGTGAACACCGTCATGGGAGCCGTTTCGGAACTCCGCCTGCCGGCTGATCGCGCCCACGTCCTCGTGGCCAAGCGCGCCGCGGGCGCCTTCGGATCGCTGGCCGGATTCGACATGGACGCGATCGACGACCTGACGATCGCGGTGGCGCAGGCGTGCGAGAACGCGATCCGTTGCCTCGAGCATTCGGGATCGATCGCCGGGCAGGTCCGCATCGTCTTCAAGATGAGTGACACCGGGCTCGAGGTCACCGTCCGGAGCAGCGTGAATCGTGAGGCTGAGCTCAGGGCTCGCGCTGAGCAAGCCGGCCTCGGGCGCGAAGAGGAGCTTGTCGCCGCCACCGACCTGGCGCTTCGGCTCATGGGGCTCTTTGTTGACGACAGCACATATCGTGTCGACGAGCGAACTGGGAGCCTGCGCGTCCGGCTGACCAAATACAAGGCGTCGTGACCTCCTCGCCGGGGCGCGGCGACAGCGTGGCGACCCGCGAGCGAACCATTGCCAAGCCGGCGGAGACCGCAGAGCGGGCCGAGATGCGGCGTCTGCTCCGCGAGTTCAACAAGACCCGTGACCCGCGCATTCGCGAGCGGCTCGTCGAGCTCAACAGCGACCTCGTCCACTACATCGCACGCCGGTTTGCCAATCGAGGCGAACCTCTCGAAGACATCGAACAGGTCGGGTTCCTCGGCCTGATCCAGGCGATTGAGCGATTCGACCCGTCCCTCGAGAATGAGTTCAGCACGTTCGCGACGCCCACCATCGCGGGCGAGATCCGCCGCCACTTCCGCGACCGCTCCTGGGCCGTGCGGGTGCCACGCCGCCTCCAGGAGAACCTGACGAAGGTCAACGCCGCCACCCAGCAGCTCCAGAACGAGCTGGGCAGGTCGCCGTCCGTTGCCGAGATCGGCGCGCGAGTCGGGCTCGAACCGGACCAGGTCCTCGCGGCGATGGAGGTCGCTCCCGCCCAGCACACCATCTCCCTCGACGGCCCGGTCGGTGGAGGCGATGAGCCACTCACCCTCGGCGACCGGCTCGGGCTCTCCGATGACAACCTCGAGCGCGTTGAGATGCAGGACGTTCTGGAGCAGGTGATGGCACACCTGACCCCTCGCGAACGCAAGATCCTCGCGCTGCGCTTCGTTGAACAACTGCCGCAAACAGAGGTCGCAAAACGGCTCGGCATCTCACAAATGCACGTCTCGCGATTGCAGCGCGCGGCAGTCGAGCACCTCCGTAAGGAGTTCGGCGCCGAGGCGCCCGTGTAGAATTCGGCAACTTGGTGTCGAATTCCTTTGCACGTGCTCAGCTCTGAGATCCGGGAGCGATTCCTTCGCTTCTTCGAGGAGCGCGGGCACTACCGTCTCCCGAGCTTTCCGCTCATTCCCCACGACGATCCGTCGCTTCTCTTCGTCGTGGCCGGGATGGTGCCGCTGAAACCGTGGATCACGGGACAGCGCACGCCCCCGTCCCCCGACCTCGTCTCGTGTCAGAAGTGCTTTCGCGGCGCCGGCCTCAAGTACGACGACATGGCCTCCGTGGGTGACCCGACGCATCACACTTTCTTCGAGATGCTCGGCAACTGGTCGATCGGGCACTACTTCAAAGAGGGAGCGATCGACTACGCATGGGAGTTTTCGACGGAGGTGCTCGGACTTGATCCGGACCGCCTCTGGCCGAGCATCTACCCCGATGACACGGAGTCCGAGCGGCTCTGGGTCGAGAGGATCGGCGTACCGAGGGAGCGGATCTCGCGTCTGACCGAGAACTGGTGGGCCGCGGGCCCCACCGGCCCGTGTGGCTACGACAGCGAGCTCTATTTCGACTGGGGCGGCCCCTGCTCCTGCGGACGGACCGATTGCACACCCCAGGACGAATGCGGCGGCGATCGCTTCGAGGAGTACTGGAACCTCGTGTTCATGGAGTTCGACCAGCAGCCCGACGGATCGAGGCCATTGCTGCCCAATCCGACGGTCGACACCGGGCTCGGGTTCGATCGGATCGTGGCGATCGTTCAAGGCGATCGAACCGGGTACGGGACCGATCACTTCGCGCCGCTCGTCGAGGGCTTCCGCTCCCGCGCGGCGAGGCAGATCACGGACCCGGCTACCACGCGTTCCCTGTATGTGCTCGCCGATCACCTCCGTGGCGCGGGATTCCTCGTCTCCGCCGGCGTGCTTCCATCCAATGAGGGGCGCGGATATGTGCTCCGCAGGCTGATTCGACGCGCTGCCATCCACGGTCGTCGCGTTGAGCTCCGGGGCGGCCTTGCGGCGGGCACCGATGACCTCGCGGGGGTCATGGGGCCGGTCTATCCCGAGCTCATCGAGTTCCGCGGTCTCATCAGGGAGACTCTCGAGATCGAGGAGGAGGCCTTTGCCCGAACCCTGGATGCGGCGACCGAGCGGCTCGCGGCGCTGCTGTCGAGGAACCCGACCCGGATCGACGGCGCTGACGCGTTCCGTCTCTATGACACCTTCGGGCTCCCGATCGAGTTAACGGTCGAGATGGCAGCCGAGCGAGAGGCGACGGTCGACCTCGAGGGATTCGAGGCGGCGATGCAGCAACAGCGAGAGCGTGGTCAGGCGTCAGCGCGCCGCGTGGGCTTCGCCGGCGATGACGCCCTGCCGCCAACCCGATTCGTCGGATACGACCTTCTCGAGACCGACGCGACCATCGCCCGCATCGGCCTCGGTGAAGAGGTCGAGGTGCTCGGCGCGGGGGAGAGCGGGCCTGTCCTCCTCGACGTGTCGCCGTTCTATGCGGAGGCGGGTGGCCAGGTGGGCGATACCGGTTCGCTCGCGTGGCCGGGCGGGAGCGCGGCCGTGCGCGACACGCAACCGATCGCCGGGAGCGATGCCCGCGTCCACGATGTGCTCGTTCACGAGGGTGAACTCCGACCGGGTCAGCCGGTGCACGCGCAGGTGGACGCGCCGCGCCGCGCCGCGATCGCGCGCCATCACAGTTCCACGCACCTGCTCAACCGAGCCCTCCGCGAGGTGCTCGGCGACGGAGTGGTGCAACGCGGATCGTTCGTCGGACCGGATCACACGACGTTCGACTTCTCCTTCTCGAGACCGCTCACCCTCGACGAGTTGACCGATATCGAACATCGCGTCAATGAGGGCATCCGCCGTAACCTCGAGCGCACTGTCGCGCTCATGCCTCTCGCGGATGCACGCGCAAGCGGCGCCATTGCGCTGATCGATGAGGCGTACTCACCCGACGTGCGCGTCGTCGACTTCGGCGGCTGGTCGCGTGAGCTGTGTGGCGGCACCCATGTGAGCCGGAGTGGCGACGTGGGCGCGGCAATCGTCGTCTCGGAGAGCAGCATCGGTCAGGGCATCCGCCGTATCGAGTTGGTCGCCGGCGAGAGTGCGGAGGAACGCTGGCGGCGCGCCGGTTCGGCGCTGCAGACCACGGCACGGGCGCTCAAGACCCGTCCGGAAGAGGTCCCCGAGCGCGTGGCCGCACTCCAAGAACAGGTCAAGAAGCTGACCAAGGAGGTGAGCCACGCACGCCAGGCAACCCCGTCGAGTGTGCCGATCGACGCCGCGGTCATCGAGGACGTCGGTGGGGTCTCCTTCGCCCACGTTCTCCTCGACGGCGATGTCGACGCCGACGGCGTCTCGGAGGCAGGCGATCGCCTGCTTGCCGACCGTCTCCAGGGTCACGGCGTCGCTGCGGTGCTCGGCCCCGCCACACTCGTCATCAAGGTTGGCGGACGGGCACTCGAGGCAGGCATCCATGCAGGCACCCTGGTGACGGGCGCTGCTGAGGTCACGGGCGGCAAGGGTGGCGGACGCCCCGACCTTGGTCGTGGCAAGGTTGGCGATCCAGCCAAGCGGGATGCGGCGGTGTCGCAGCTGCGTGAAGCAATCGGAGTGACGATGGGGCACGCCGCCTGATGGGCAAGCGAAAGTTCGCCCTGCTCAAGCGGCGCGAGGAGTTCCAGAGCCATTACACGGTCCTCGATATCGGGACCGAGTTCGTCAAGGCGCTGATCGTCAAGCGCGAGGACGACAAGGGAATCGTGCTCGGGGTCGGCAAGGTCCGCCAGGCGCAGACCCACATGCAGGCCGGCGCGGTCGCCGACCTCCAGGCGGTCATCGACAACTGTGACCGCGCGCTCACCGAAGCCGAGGACATGTGCGAAACCATCCCCGGCCAGGCGGTCATCGGTATCGCGGGCGAGCAGGTACGCGGTTTCAGCACGACCATGACCATGCCGCGACCGCAGCCGCAGGCACGCATCACGCAGGCGGACCTCGCCACGGCGCTGCAGGCCGTGCAACGGCGCGCCCTTCGTGAGGCAGTGCGGCAGATGTCGCACGACCTGGGCGTCCAGGAGGTCAACGTCAAGCTGGTCCACAGCACGATCACGTCGGTGCGCATCGACGGGTACGCGGTCACCAACCCAGTCGACTTCCAGGGACACGTCGTCGAGATCACGGTGTTCAACACGTTCGCCCCGCTCACGCATATCGGCGCGCTGCAGGCGATCGCCCAGGAGCTGGACCTCGAGCTCGTGGCCACGGTCGCCGAGCCGTACGCCCTGGCACGGGGCTGCTCGTCGGCCGAGTCGCACGAGCTGGGGGCGATCTTCGTGGACGTCGGCGGTGGGACGACCGACATCGCGGTGGTCCGGCGGGGCGGGATCGAGGCCACCCGCATGTTCGCCCTCGGAGGGCGCTCGTTCACCAAGCGGCTCGCCACCGATCTCTCGATGGATCTCGACGAAGCGGAGCGCTTCAAGGTCGCGCACGCTGAGGGGCACCTCGCCGCCGAGCAGAGTGCCATGGCCCGCCGAGCCTTGACCCCCACCGCCGAGGTCCTGGCCCAGGGTGTCGCGCTCACGCTCGAGGAGCTGGCGGGACCGGACCCCCTGCCGGGATCGATCTGCCTTGCCGGCGGCGGTGCCGCGCTCCCCGAGGTCGCTGAGCAGCTGCGAATCCTGGACTGGTCGGACACCGTGCCCTTCACGCGTCCTCCGACGGTCAAGGTGCTCGGTCCAGGCGACGTCACCGGCGTCTACGACACCACCGGTCTGCTCGTCGGCAGCCAGGACGTGACCCCGATGGGGCTTGCGCGCCACGCCGTGACGCTGGAAGATGACGCGGACGAGCCCCTGGGCGGGCTCATGCGCCGCGTTTTGAAGACGATGAAGGTATAGGCGCCGATGACGGCTGTTGTCATTGCCAAGGCAGACGACGAGATCAGTGATCTCATCGGTCGGGTTCGCTCGTCCACCGATCCGGACGTGGGACTGGTTGTGCCCGGTTCCAGCAGCGCGCTCCAGACCCCGCTGAACATCCGCCTGCTCGCCCAGTTCAGCAGCCAATCGGGCCGGCGTACCTCGATCGTCACCGAGGACCCGCGCCTGCAGCAACTCGCACGAGCAAATGGGCTCCCGGTCTATGGATCGGTTCCGGCGTTCGAGCGGGGCATCGAGCTGTCCGGGCCACGGTCGAGCGGCGGGAGCCTGGGCCGCGGCGTGGCTGCGGGTGGAGGCGGCATGGCCGCTGCCGCTGTGCTCGAACCGCCTCCGGCGCCACCTCCCGCGCCGCCCCCACTCAGCCCGCCCGCCCACGCTCCGGTGAGCTCTCGGCTCGAGCCGCGCCGGGTCATCACGCAGATCCCGCCGGCGCGCCCCCCGCGTGGGATGGATCGCCGCCGCTTCCTCTACGTCGCCGGCGCCGCGGTCGCGATCCTCGGCATCATCCTGTTCATGGCCCTGGCGCCCTCCGCGAAGCTCACCATCACGATCGCCGCGACGCCGCTGTCGGTGAACTCGACGATTCAGGGCAGCAACAATGCGACCACGGCTACCCAGCCCGACCACATGCTCACGGGTGTAGTGACCGCCGCAACGCAATCGCAGTTTACGGCAACTCCGACCGGAACCACGACCCTTCCTTCCACCGCGGCCAAGGTCACGCTAACGTTCTTGACTGACGCCACGAGTGACATCTCTTTCAATCTCCCCGCGAACAACACAAGTTCAGACGTGCAGACGGCCGACCAATCGATCACGTTCGGGCCGTCCCGAAATACCGTGATATGTGTCGGCCCGGACAATCCACCTCCTGCCAGTTCCGCTTGCGGGAAGAACCCTTACAACGCGAACGCCCCATATGTCGACCTCTCGCCTGGAGCCAGCGGGAACGTGTCCGCAGGCAGCCTGACGTTCTGGCAGGGGGATCCGTGCCCGTCTCTGCTCTGTCCCGGGATCCACATCAGCGTGACCAACAGCAGCGCAGCGTCGGGAGGCGCGAACTCACAGCAGGTCTCAGCCGCGGACGCGACTGATGTTGCCAACTGGACATCGCAGGTGACCCAGATTGAAGGTCAGCTCGCCTCGCAGGTCCAGACCATGCTCACCGCGAAGGCGGCCGGCAAGATCTTCGCCAAGGATCCGACCGGCGGCGGGCAGGCCATCTCCTACTCCGTGTCGGTCAAGCCGTTCCCGCCTGCCGTGAACGCGCCCTTCACGACGACCTCCGTCCAGGTGAATGCCGCGGGGGAACAGGTCATCTATGACCCGATTGCAGCCCGCAACGACGTCATCGCCGACCTCGACAAGCTCGTCAAACCAGGCGACGTCCTGGCGAAGGGCAGCCTCACAACACCGCCGTGCGCCGTGACCCAGGCAAATGTGAATGGCACCGTCATCCTCGCCTGCTCGGCGACGGCATTCAGTCAGCCCACCGTCAACTTGAACGCCCTGAAGGCGCAGCTCACCGGGAGAAATCCCGGGAACGCTCAGAAGATCGTGGACAGCAACGTCAAAGGCGTCCAGGGCGTGACGGTGTCGGAGTCGCCGTTCAAGCTCTTCTACCTTCCGCTGCGCGCATCCCAGATCGAGATCGTCGAGGACTTCGTCGCACTCAACACCAAGCCACCGTGATCCCCTCCGGGGGCGGGACCGGTCGCACGCGCGTCCTCGGCGTCGATGTCGGGTCGGTGCGCATCGGGCTGGCGGTCTCCGACGAAACGTGCACCCTCGCATCCCCGGTGACGACTCTCCCCAACGAGTCGCGCTCGCTGTGGAGACGCATCGAGCGCGAGATGGAAGATCGCCAGGTGGAGCGAGTGGTGATCGGATTGCCGAGGCGGCTCGACGGCAGCGAAGGCGAGGCCGCCGAGCACGCCCGGAAGTTCGCGGCCGATCTCGCGAGACGCACGTCGGTTCCGATCGAGCTCTGGGACGAACGGTTCACGACGACGATTGCCGAGCGGACGCTGATCGAGAGCGGTGTCCGGAGGAAGCGCCGGCGCGAGGTGATCGACTCCGTGGCGGCGGCGGTGCTGTTGCAGAGCTGGATTGACGCGCGCCGGATCGCGTCGGCGCGCGCAACGCGGTGATCGGGCGGCCGCTGCGGCTCTGCCTCGTCGGCGCCGGGATCTCGCGATCGCCGAGCCCGGTCATCCACCAAGCTGCCATGCACGCCACCGGCGTTGAGGGGACCTACGAGCTTCGCGAGCTGGGACCCGAGGATCTCGATTCCTTCGTGGCCGCGATGCGCGAGGGACGCTACGACGGGTGCAACGTCACCACGCCGTACAAGGCCGCGATGGCGGCGAAGTGCGATCGCCTTGAAGGAGACGCCGAGTCGCTCGGAGTCGTCAACACGATCACGGTTCGAGGGCGACGTCTGGTCGGCTTCACCACGGACACGGACGGCTTCGAACTCGCGATGAGCCAGGCATCGATGTGGCCACGTCAGGGCGCGACGGCGCTGCTGCTCGGCGCGGGCGGAGCTGCCGCCGCAGTCGCGCTGTCGCTGATCGGCGTCCCGCTGCTTCGCCTTCGCATCGCCGCGCGCCGTGTGGGCGCTGCGGAGAGCATCGCGGCGCGGCTCCTCCACTCGGGCGATATCGCCACCATCGCGTGGGATCGCGACGCCATTGCCGCAACCGCTTCGCGTTCCGCGATCGCGGTCAATGCGACACCCGTCGGCGTCGACGTCCTGCCCTTCGACCCGCGGGCGGTCCCACCAGGATGCAGCGTCGTCGACCTGCGCTACGGCCCACGGCCAGTGGACATCGTGGCTGCGGCCCTGGAGACCGGCCATCGAGCGAGCGATGGAGTCGAGATGCTCCTGCAGCAGGGGTTGCTGAGCTTCGAGATCTGGACCGGGAAGGTGGCACCTCCGGGTGCCGTGCGGAACGCGCTGCTCAGGGCAGTCGAGGCGTGAATCCTCCACTGGTCATCGCCGGCCTCACGGTCGCCGGCGGTCTTGTCGGGCTGGGGTCCGGGTGGCTCGCGGTCGGACTGGAGAAGTTCGAGAATCTCGAGGAGGAGGAACGCCAGGAGCGCCTCGAGTACGAGCGGGATATCGCAGACGAGCGCACCCGCGCTGCTGCGGCGGGAGAGGAGCCCGAGGCAGCCCGCCCCTGGTCGGGCGAACGTTATGGCTGGACGTGGCTGGAACGCTGGCTCTCACCGGCGCTTGGAGCAATCGGATTCGGCGCCTTCGCCGCACACGAGCAAGTCGATGCCGGCCTGCTCATCCACCTGCTCTGGATCGCGATCTTCGTCCACGTGGTGGACTTCGACCTCAAGCACCGGCTCATCCTCAACGTGATCACCTACCCGAGCGTCCTGGCCGCGGTGGTGCTCAGCACCTGGTCACCACACCTGACGGTGACCAGCTCGATCATCGGAGCGGTCGGGGTGGCCGCGTTCTTCTTCGTGCAGAACCTGGTGTCGAGAGGGAGCATCGGCCTCGGCGACGCGAAGCTCGGTGCCCTGGTGGGCGCGGTGACCGGCGCGGGCCCCACGGGGGCGAACCTCGGGGCCGTCTACGCCGTCATCGCAGGGGTGTTCATCGGCGGCGCGACAGCGCTCGTCCTTCTCGTGACACGTGTCCGCAGGCTCAAAGACCCGATACCCTATGGTCCGTTCCTCTGTGCGGGCGCAGCGCTCATCCTGTATCTCGGTCCGTGACCCGCACGAGTCCAGGGGTTCGATGAGGTGAGGCGATGCCGACGCAGCTGATGGCGGGGGAGCGATCGATCGCAGTGGTCCGCCAGCACTGGTCGGTGCTTGCAGGTCACGTGCTCGGAGCCATCGTCGTCATCGTGGTGGCGATCATCCTCAACGCCAAGCTCCCGGCAAAGGTCGGCTCGGTTTCGATCACAACGCCGAAGACCGTCGTGATGCTCGTGCTGGTCATCGGGTCCGTGCTCTGGGCGGGGATTCGCATCCTCCGCTGGCGATTCGCAACGTATCACCTGACGGACCGGCGCATCGTCATGGAGGGCGGCATTCTCTCCAGGACCGCGGAGACGATTCCCCTGGACCGCATCCAGAACACGGTGATTCACCGCCCCTTCGGCGACCGTCTCATCGGCGCAGGCGATATCGAGATCGAATCCGCCGGGCGCGACGGCGTCGAGGTGCTTCACCGCATCCCGAAAGCCGAAGCGTTCTACAACGAGCTGCTCGCCGCGATGAACGCGCCTCCCACCGCCGGGGCGCCGATGCGCCCAGCGGGTCTGTGACCGAGGAGGCGGTGTCGGACTAGGCGCCCTGCGCCAGTGCCGCGATACGGACCCGGGCCTCAGCGACGGCGGTCTCGGGGCCCTCGCGCATGACCTCCCGATAGGCGCAGATCGCCCCGATCACGTCGCCGTGGGCGTCGAGGAGCCGCGCGATGCGCAGATGCTCGAGGGCACTTCGTCGATTACGCACCGCCGTTCGCATGGCATGCAGTCTTGGTGTGCGCTCGGGACCTGACACGGACAAACCCCGGCAGTGAACGACAACGCGAATCGGGAATTCAGGCGCTCGCCAATACAATCCGTTGCACATGCTTCGTTTTCTCACTGCCGGTGAATCGCACGGCCCACAGCTCACCGTCATCGTCGAGGGCATCCCTGCAGGTGTCTCGCTCGACGCCGCTCGCGATATCAACCCCGACCTGCGTCGCCGCCAGGGCGGACACGGACGAGGAAAGCGCCAGCAGATCGAGCACGACGAGGCGCGGCTCGTCAGCGGTGTCCGTGGTGGGAAGACCCTGGGATCTCCGATCACGCTCGTGATCGAGAACCGCGACTGGGAGAACTGGAAAGGCCCGATGCAGGTTTCCTCGCGCGGATTCAAGTCCAAGCGGGTCACGCGCGTCCGCCCTGGTCACGCTGACCTCGCAGGCGTCCTGAAGTACGGGTTCAGCGATGCCCGCGATGTCCTCGAGCGCGCGAGCGCGCGCGAGACGGCCGCTCGAGTGGCCGCGGGCGCAGTGGGCCGGACGTTGATCGCCGCGCTCGGCATGGATGTTCACTCGTGCGTTGTGCGGATCGGCGACGTCCACATTCCCGTGCCCGTCGGCGAGGTTTCGTGGGACACGGTCGAACGCTCGCCAGTCCGCTGCCCCGACGACGATGCGTCGACGGCGATGGTCGGCGCCATCGATGCGGCGCGTGAACAGGGCGATACGCTCGGTGGCACGGCATACGTGGTGGCCGCGAATGTTCCGGCCGGACTTGGCAGTTACGTGCAGTGGGACCGCCGCCTCGACGGGCTCATCGCGCAGGCGATGTGCAGCATCCCGTCGGTCAAGGGCGTCGAGCTCGGGGCTGCGGTCGTCGCGGCGTCGTCACCCGGGTCGGACGTGCACGACGAACCGCGGTGGGACGCCGAGCGTGGCTTTCACCACCTCACCAATCGCCAGGGAGGTCTCGCTGGCGGCGTGACCGACGGGGAGCCTGTGTGGACACTGGTCCACTTCAAGCCGATCTCGACGCTGCTCCATCCGCTGCGCAGCGTCGACATCGCCACGGGCGCAGAGATCAATGCGCACTACGAGCGGAGCGACATCTGCGTGGTGCCTGCGGGCGCCGTGGTGGCCGAGGCGATGCTGGCATGGGTCCTCGCCACTGCGGCCCTGGAGAAATTCGGTGGCGACAACCTCGCGGACATGCGGCGCGCCGCGGGCGCCCATCGCCGCGCCGCCGGCCGCCTGCGATGACCGCCGTTCGCCGCATCGCCCTGGTCGGCCTCCCCGGATCCGGCAAGACCACCATCGCCCCTCTGGTTGCCAATCAGCTCGGATGGAGCGTCGTCGACCTCGATGACGAGATCGCGGTCAGCGAGGGACGCGCTCCGGCCGCGATCATCGCCGCAGACGGCGAGCAGCGCTTCCGGGACCTCGAGCTCACGGCGCTCGAGAGCGTCCTGCGCCGCCCTGGTCCCATGGTCATCGCGTGCGGTGGCGGGTTGATCACGCAGGCGGCCGCCCGGCGCCTCCTCACCGAGCTCTGCACTGTGGTGTGCCTGGACGCGTCTGACGATGTGCTCATCCGGCGTGTCGGCGACGGAGCGGACCGTCCCATGCTGGGCGGGTCCTCACAGGCGGGGATTACCCGCCTGCGGAGCACCCGCACCCGGGCGCACCGGGCTGCCCACATGCGCGTCGGTGCCGAGGCGGCACCCGAGACCGTCGCGGCCCGGGTGGTGAACGCCCTCGATGGCACTGTCCGCGTCAACCTCGCGGAACGCGCCTACCACGTCGAGGTTCGTCCTGGAGCGCTCGATGACGTGATCCTGCACGTGCCGGCGGCAGCAACCCGGGCGGCACTCCTCGCGGATCACGCTGTTCGCCCGATCGCCGACCGGCTCGTCGCCGCATTGCGCAGCTCCGGCATCGCAACGACGGTGCTCGACGTCACCGGCGGAGAGGCGCTCAAGACCTGGACCACCGCCGGCGAGATGCTCGACCGCCTCGGGGCCTCGGGCATCCAGCGGAACGACTCCATCATCGCACTGGGCGGCGGCACGGTCGGGGACCTCGCAGGGTTCGTGGCCGCCACCTACCTCCGCGGCATCGCGTGGATCAACGTGCCCACCACGTTCCTCGCGATGGTGGACAGTGCCATCGGCGGCAAGACCGGCGTGAACCTGGGGCGAGGCAAGAACCTCGCCGGCGCGATCTGGCAACCACGAGCGGTCATCTGCGATCCGGACGTGCTGCTGACCCAGGACGAGCGCTCGTTTCGGTCGGGGTTCGCCGAGATCGTGAAGTACTCGATGATCGTCGATACCTCGCTCGCCACCGATCTCGACACCAGGCTGGAGAACCTCCTGGGCCGGGATCGCGATGCGCTCACCGCGACGATTCGTGCGTGCTGCAGCGTCAAAGCGGGAATTGTTGCCGGCGACGAGCGTGAGGGCGGTGATCGCGCGGTCCTCAATTACGGACATACCGTCGGCCACGCGCTCGAGGCGGCCACCGGACTTGGGGGCTCGCTGCTCCACGGAGAGGCGGTGGCCCTCGGGATGCGAGTCGCAGGGAGCCTGAGCATCCGGCGTCTCGGCTGCCCGCCGCGGGATATCGAGTGGCAGGATGCGATGATCGTCCGGTGCGGGCTCCCCACGACGCTGGCGTTTGACTCCCAGCGCGTGCTGAGCTTCATGCGAGCGGACAAGAAAACGACCGGCGATGGTCTTGGCTGGGTCCTCCTCGAAGCCCGGGGTCATCCGCGCACCGGGCAGGCTCTTCCCGAAGCCGACGTCGTGGATGCCCTGGAATCGGTGCTCGCTCGATGACGACGATCCTGCTCCTCAACGGACCCAACCTCGCCAGCCTCGGCGAGCGAGAGCCGGACATGTATGGCGCGGTCACCCTCGCCGAGATCGAGGCGGGGGTCCGTGACTGCGCAGCCACCCTCGGCCTCGAGGTCCGATGCGAGCAGACCAACCACGAAGGTGCGATGGTCGACATCCTCGAGGCGGAGCGCGCGCACAGTGCCGGCTGCATCATCAACCCGGGCGGCCTGACCCACACGAGCGTGGTGCTCGCCGATGCGCTCCGCGGCTTCGGCGCCCCGGTGATCGAGGTCCACCTGTCGAACATCCTGGCCCGCGAGCCGTTCCGCCGCGTCTCCCTGTCCGCGGAGGCGGCGGTCGCCGTCATCGCCGGCCTGGGGTTGGACGGGTATGTCCTCGCAGTCAAGGGACTGGCTAAGCTGCTGGAGGACCGTTCCGCCACTGGGAGCACCGCATGATCACCGCCTCCGACCTGCGCCCCGGCGCCACCGTCGAGCGCGACGGCGACCTCTTCGAGGTCATCGACTTCTCGCATATGAAGCAGGGTCGCGGCACGGCCGTTGTCCGCGCCAAGTTGCGCAACGTCACAACCGGCGCGGTCACAGACGAGACGTTCCGCCCCGAGGAGAAGTTCGGGCGCGTCCGCATCGAGCGCACCGAGGCCCAGCTCCTCTACAAGGACGGTGAGAATTACGTCGTGATGGACAACACCACGTTCGATCAGATCACGCTCAGCCCGGAGCAGCTCGGCAGTGGAGTCGACTACCTCAAGGAGAACGACAACCTGTTCCTCCTGCGGTTCGACGATCGCGTCCTCGGCGTCGACCTGCCAACCTCGGTGGTGCTCGAGGTGACCGAGAGCGAGCCGGGATTCAAGGGTGACACCGCCAACGCATCGTTCAAGCCCGCCGTCGTCGAGACGGGCCTGGCCGTCGACGTGCCGCTCTTCGTGAACCAGGGTGATCTGATCCGCGTGGACACGCGCACCGGTCGATACGTGGAGCGCGCATGACCGACGCCGGGGAGCCGGATCGCCTCCAGCTGCGCCCCACGATGAACGGTCGCCGTCAGCTCGGCACCACGCGAGTCGCCAACGAGGTCGTGGCGTCCATCGCCGCGTTCGCGGCACTCCAGGTTGCGGGAGTGCACGCGATGTACCACCCCGAGGGCCGTCAGTTCGACCGCATCGTCCGGCGGTCGCACGCCCATCGCGGCGTGCGCGTCGAGATGCGTGACGACGCGCTGCATCTGAGCCTGTACGTGGTGATGGAGTCGGGCGGCAACGTCCCGGTGGTGGGTGCCGAGGTGCAGCGGCGCGTCGCCGACGCGATCGACCGCATGCTCGCGCTGCGTGTCGAGGAGGTCAACGTCTTCGTCAGCGAGGTCGCATTCGCGTGACACCTGCCGTGTCAGGCACGGGACGTCGCCGGCGTGGTCGTGAGCTCGCCCTTCGCGTGCTGTTCGAACTCGAGGGCACGGCGAAGGACCCCGACTTCGCCTTGAAGTACCAGGGCGAGGACCTTCACGCCACCGCCGACGTGCGTGCCTTCGCACGAACGATCGTCGTGGGGTGCGTCGACCATCTCGACGCCATCGATGCGGCACTCGCCGCCGCATTGGAGCACTGGTCGCTCGTCGACCTCGGCAAGGTGGAGCGGGCGGTGCTCCGCCTGGGCGCATTCGAATTGCTCTACATGGAGTCGACCCCCGTCCCCGTGGTCATCGACGAATCCATCGAGCTGGCGCGCGCATACGCCGGCGATGAGGCCGCCCAGTTCGTCAACGGCGTCCTCGGCCACGTTGCGCGGGAACGCGTATGACGCCCTCCGTCTGCTCCGTCAGTGACCTCACCGTGCTCGTACGCGATGCGCTCGCTGCGCGCCCTGAGCTGGAAGACCTCTTTGTCGAGGGCGAGGTGAGCAACCTCAAGGCGCATGTGTCAGGGCACCTCTACTTCACCCTCAAGGACGCGCGCGCTGCGGTGTCCTGCGTCTGTTTTCGCGCCAACGCCTTGCAGATCCCGTTCCGGCCGGACAACGGCATGACGGTGGTGGCGCATGGGTCGGTGCAGGTGTACGAGCAGCAGGGGCGTTATCAGCTCTACGTCGACCGGCTCGAACCCAGTGGCGTCGGCGCGCTGGCACTCGGAGTCGAACAGCTCAAGCAGCGGCTCAGCGCCGAGGGACTCTTCGATGAACGCCGCAAGCGACCTTTGCCGTTACTGCCCCGTCGAGTCGTGGTGGTCACGTCGCGCAGTGGCGCCGCGCTGCGCGATGTCCTGACCGTCATCGCACGGCGCGCGCCGTGTATTGGCGTGGTGCTGTCGCCCGCGACGGTGCAGGGCGAGGGAGCGGTGGAAACCCTGATACGAGCCCTCAAACGCGCGGACCAGGTTCGCGACGCGGACGTGATCCTGCTCGTGCGCGGCGGCGGCTCGCTGGAGGACCTCATCGCCTTCAACAGCGAGCCTCTCGCACGCGCGATCCGAGCGACGCGGCTCCCGGTCGTCAGCGGCGTCGGGCACGAGACCGATACGACGGTTGCCGACCTGGCCGCGGACCGTCGCGCTGCAACCCCTTCGGCCGCGGCAGAGCTGGTCGCGCCGAGCGTCGCCGTGCTTCGCGACGATGTGGCTGCGCGCCACGCGCGTCTCGGCATCGCCATCGTCGGACTGGTCAGCGTGCGCCGTGATCGTGTGCAGATCGCCTCCCTCCGGCTGCGCCAGGCGTTGATGCAGGAGACGTCCTTGAAGCGGCGCGCCCTCGACCAGCAGACGTCGCGCTTCGCCGTCGCGCACCCGTCCCGTCGCGTCGAGATCGAGCGGCTTCGCCTGCACCGGTCCGCCGAGCGGCTGCAGGAGGCGACCACGAGAGTCACCGTGGCCCGCCGTGCCGCCCTGACGACGCGAACGGCGCGACTCGCAGCGCTGTCTCCAAGGCGGACGCTGGAACGCGGGTACTCGATCACCTCGGACGCCGACGGCCGCGTGCTCACCGACGCAGACCGAGTACGCGTCGGCGCCCGCTTGCGCACGGTCCTCCGGCATGGAGCGCTCGAGAGCACGGTGGGTCTGGTCGATTCCGGTGCGCCGTCCGACGACGAACGGATGTACGATCTCAGCCCAGCCACGGGCGATCAATGACACCCGGCTCCGCGGAGGACGGCATCACGGGACTGACCTACGAGGCGGCGCTCGCAGAGCTCGACACACTCATCGCCAAGCTCGAAGGCGGCAGCATCGCGCTCGAGGAGGCGATCGGCGCGTACGAGCGAGGAGTGGTCCTCGCACAGCACTGTGCCGAGCTGCTCGAGCGCACGGAGCAGCGGGTGAACCAACTCGTGGTGAGCGCCAGTGGCGCGATCGGCGAGCGACCCCTGGAGGCCGCCGGGCCACCGTTGCCCGAGACACGCGGCGCGCCGGTCACCGCCACCCAGGTGCGGACCGCGGTCCCGCGGATCGATCCGGACGACGTCCCTTTCTGACTGCGCGAATACACACAGATGTGGTATAGATGGGGCCTATGACAGCGGTGTCCGAAGCAACCCGGGTTGATCTCGAGCTCGTTGCACGCGGGCTGGCCCCGAGTCGCGAGCGCGCCCAGGCGCTGATCGCCGCCGGTCTCGTGGAGGTTGACGGCGTCCGGGCGACGAATGCGGATCAGCGCGTTGTATCGACCACGTCAGTTCGCCTCCTTGGCCGTGATCACCCTTGGGCCAGCCGGGGGGGACTCAAGCTGGCGCCGGCGCTCGACGCGTTCGGAGTCGAGTGCGAGGGCCGGGTATGCCTGGATGCCGGCGCATCGACGGGCGGCTTCACGGACGTGCTGCTCAGCCGCGGCGCTGCGTTCGTCTATGCGATCGACGTCGGCCGCGGTCAGCTCGATCCCCGGCTCGCGACTGATTCGCGCGTCCGCGTGATGGACCGGACCAACCTGCGCTCTCTGACGTCGCTCCCGGGGCCACCGCCAGACCTCGTGACCCTCGACCTGTCCTTCATCTCCCTGCGCCTGGTGATGCCGGCCGTCGTGGGTCTCATCGCCCCCGGTGGTGCGGACCTGGTCGCCCTGTTCAAGCCGCAGTTCGAGCTCGGCCGTGACGCGATCGGCAAGGGCGGCATCGTGCGCGACACCGGCGCCGGGGAGCGCGCCGCAGGCGAGTTCGCGGCTTGGCTCGAGTCAGTTCACGGCGCCGTCGCTCGTCCCCCGATCCCGTCACCAGTTCGGGGTGCGAAGGGCAACCTCGAATGGCTGGTGGCTGCTCGCCTCATGCAGGTTGCATCCGCGGGAGGGAGTGAGCCATGAGCGCCGTCTCGAGCATCGGGTTTCTGCTCCACCCCGGGGAGCAGGTCGTCGTTCAGTCCGCCATCGCGCGTGCGCAGGCTTGCGGCTTCGAGGCATGGACGGCTCTCGAGGACCCAGAGGCGGCGATGCGCGAGCATGGATCCGACACCGCCCTGCTCGTGACGCTCGGAGGAGATGGCACCTTCCTCTACGGCGCTCGCCTGGCCGCTCCGCGCCGGATCCCGGTCGTCGGGGTGAATCGCGGCCGCCTCGGATTCCTCAACGACGTCGAGATCGATGCGCTGCCTGCGGCGATCAGTCGCTTCGCCGCCGGTGACTACACGACGCAGCGTCGGGCCCTGCTCCAGATCGCGCTCGACGAGGCTGCAGATCCTGTGCTCGCGATCAATGAGATCGTGGTGCGTGCGCGAGACGTCAATGTCGTGAGGCTCCGGGTGGACGTCGACGACGACCTGCTCGGAGCGTTCGACGCCGACGGGGTGGTGGTCGCCACCGCGACGGGGTCCACCGCGTACGCGCTCAGCGCGGGCGGCCCCCCTGTGGATCCGCGAGTCCGCGCCGTGGTGGTGGTGCCGCTCGCCGCTCACGCGGTCATCAGCCGTCCGGTGGTCATCCCCGAGCAGCTCGACGTCCGCGTGACCGTCGAACGCGGGCGTGTCTTCGTCGCCGCCGACGGCCGATCGGTCGCGTGGCTCGCGGACGGCGGCAGCATCGTGATCAAGCCGGGGCCTGAACTCGAGGTCGTTCGCTTCACCGATTCGCCGTCGTTCAACGCGCGGCTCCGACAGAAGTTCCGGTATGGCATTCCCCACAGGGACCTGCTCCTCGAGCCGGTCGATGGTGACCTGCCGGGCGCGCAGGGAGGGGCCAGTGGCCCTCCGTGAGCTTCGAGTTAGCAGCCTCGCGGTCATCGAGGAGGCGCGCCTCCCGTTCGACGAGGGTTTCACGGTCCTCACCGGCGAGACCGGATCCGGAAAGTCCATGTGTGTCAATGCGCTGCGTGCCGCACTCGGCGGGCGGCTCGAGCCGGAGACCGTGCGTGCCGGTGCCGCGGCTGCACGGGTCGCCGCAGTCTTCGACAACCCGAGCCAGCGGCTGCGTGCGCGCCGGGCCGAGCTTGGGATCCCCGACGACGATCTGATCACGCTGTCCCGCGAGGTCCCCGCATCCGGTCGTGCCACGTGCCGGATCGACGGCGCGCTCGTCTCACAGTCGGTGCTGCGCGAGATCGGCGATCTCTGCGTCGACGTCACGGCCCAGGGGACGAGCCACCGCATGCTCCGCCGGACCTGGCAGCGGGAGATGCTCGACGCCTTCGCCGGGCAGGAATGCACTGTCGCGCGGACGGCCACGGCTGCCGCGGTGCAGGCGTGGCGCGCCGCGGCGGAAGCCGCCGCTGCAGCGCAGCGCGCGGCGAACACCGGTGCCGCGGAGCTGCAGCGAGCCCGCGATCTCGTCGATGACCTCGGACCCCTCGGGCTCCGCCCGGGCGAGGATGCGGAGTTACAGGCCGAGCGCCTGCGCCTCAGGCACGCTGCCCGCATCGCGGGATGCGCCCTGACCCTCGCTGAGGCGAGCGGTGGCGACGATCAGTCGGCGGCCGACCGGCTTGCGGCGGCGATCGGGAGCGGCGCGGACCTGGCGGCGGTCGATGCCGGACTGTCCACGTTGCTCGAGGAAGCGGACGCCCTGGTCGACCGGCTCCGCGAGCTCGCGCTGGAAGCCCGCCGCCATGCCGATGCCATCACGGTCGATGAAGCGCGGCTCACTGCCGTCGAGGAGCGGCTCGACACCCTGACGCGGGTTGCGCGTCGTCACGGGTCGATCGAGGCGGCGCTTGCCGAGCTTGACCGCACAGCTGCCCTGGTT
>Ga0182024_10004037_pt1 | contig 34201 bp, 36 predicted proteins | sample P32metaG_FD_120480 | JGI IMG/M metagenome (GOLD analysis project Ga0182024, IMG submission 120480) | Permafrost microbial communities from Stordalen Mire, Sweden - P3-2 metaG (Illumina Assembly) | ecosystem: Environmental > Terrestrial > Soil > Wetlands > Permafrost | place: Sweden: Stordalen... | reverse complement strand
CCATACTGGCCCGTCCCACTCCGGAGTGCTATCAGGATCGATCCTCAAATTCTCCCGTCAGGATCCCCTTGAGAAGACCCAGCATGGCTTTTCAGGGCCGCCGGAAGTTCAGCATCATCTTAACTACAACGCTCCGTGCACGGAGTAACTTACGATTCGAGCATAGGCGGGGGAGGCGCGATACGGGCCGGCGAAAAGCGCTAAATGATAGAAGGGAAGGGCGCAGAAAATTTATGGCGGCGTGGTGACCAGAGCCATCACAAAGCCGTCATAGCCCTTGCTGCCCACCGTCTGAATGGCCGTAGCACTCACGCGCGGCTCAGCGGCGAGCAATTCGTTCAAGCGGCGCACACCCTGGACGTCGGGATCGGCGCTGGCGGCGTCGATCACCGCTCCGTCGCGGATCACATTATCGATGACGATCAAGCTGCCGCGGCGGGAGAGCTTGAGAGCCCAGGCGAAGTAGTCCGCATTGGACGGCTTGTCGGCATCGATAAAGATGAAGTCAAACGGGCCCGCTAGCTCGGGCAACGTTTCCAGCGCCCGCCCAACACGCAGTTCCACGACATCCGCTAACCCGGCGCGAGCGAAGTTGGCGCGGGCAATGGCGGCGTGGCGCGGATCGGCTTCGAGCGTAATCAAGCGGCCGCCCGGAGGCAGCGCCCGCGCGAGCCAGATGGCGCTGTAGCCGCCCAGCGTCCCGATTTCGAGAATCGTGCGCGCTCCGATGGCCTGCGCCAGCAGATGCAGAAATTTGCCCTGGTTCGGCGAAACCTGGATCGGCGGCAGGCCCGCCTCGGCGCTGGCTTCAAGAGCCGCGTCCAAGGCCGGATCGGAGGGGACGAGAGCGCCGGCGATGTAACGATCGACCGCGACCCACGTGTCTAGAGGCTGTTCTCGAGGCATTCGTCAATTGGCGACGTCGTCGGTGCGGCTGTCGTCGCGGACCGGCAGGTACAGCCCATACCACCATTTCTGCGCCGCGCTGTTTTCGTATCTCTTCAGGGCGTCCTGGCTCTCGAACTCCATCACGATGGCCTGCTTGAAGCCTTCCTGGCCCTGATACTTCAAGTTCCGGGTCCATACGCGCTTGAGCCCCGGATATTTGGCGGGAAGCTGCTGCACTGCGTCGACCACCGCCTTGATCTGCTCCGGCGTCGCGTCCACTTTCCACTTCACATTGATGATGTGGATCACGGTGGAGGGCGACTGGGCCAGCGCGGCGGCCGCGCAAAGACAAATATACAGGACGATCTTCATACTCCGATCATGCCACGGCGCGAGGAGCTGTATGCCGCCGCGGGCTGACGATTGGGAATATCGAGGGCAATGTTGCGCGATGCCGGTCCAATTACCTGGTCGTTCGGACTACGCTCGACGGCGCGATGTGGCGGATTCGCGGAGGATTGAAACTCTGCTAATATCCCGTTGTAATAAATTTTGTTATTTAGGTACAATTAGAATCGTGCACGAGCGCCACGTCCAGCGGCTCAATGGGCGGAAGCGCTACGGGGAAATCTATGAATGTGAATCAAATGATTTTGGATCTTCGCGCGGAACGCGATGCTCTTACCGCCGCAATGGCGGTGCTGGAAGGCATCGCCCAATCGCGGGGAAAGCGGCGGGGCCGTCCGCCGGCTTGGCTGGCCAGTCTGTCGGGGGCTAAGAAACAGGATCGCCCCAAGAGAACGATGAGCGCGGCCACGAAGAAGAAGATGGCGCTGGCGCAACGCAAGCGTTGGGCGGCGGCGAAAAAAGGCTAGATCGCGAAAAGTGGGGCGGGAATCCGCGCGCGACCCCCCGGGTCGTGCAATGTGCCGCGATCCAGGCCCGGCCCGGGGGGCCGGGCTGCGGACGAGGGCGTCCGCCCCACAAAAGATCAACCGGGAGGCAGGATTTTCGAGATGTCGTTGTAGATGACAAATACGACGACCATCATCAGGAACACCAGTCCCGCGCGAATTACAGCTTCCTTGACTCTTAGATCGAGATCGCGGCGCATAGACATTTCGATCAAAAGCATGAGGATCACGCCGCCATCCAGGATCGGCACCGGCAGCAGGTTGAAGATAAACAGATTGAGGCTCACCGCGGCCATGAAGCCGATGAAGCTGGCGGGGCCTTCGCGCGCCATCTCGCCGGACATCTGGGCGATGCGGATGGGACCTTGAATGGATTTGGCGGACATCCGCCGCTCCAGAATTCCTTCCAGGAGCCGTGTGATCAGCTTGGCGTTCTGAACGTTCTCTTTCCAGGATTCGGTAACGGCTTGGCCGAACGGGAGTTTGACAATCTCCACGCGCGGCCCCATATAGACGCCGATGACCCAGCGCTTTTCGCCGTCCGCCTCGCTGCGGACGGGCGAGAGGACAACCTGGTGCTGCTCTCCGTTGCGGGAATAAACCAGAGTGACCGGGTTGCCCTTGGAATCGCCAATCACTTCGAGAAGACGCGCGGTGGAGTGGATGGGGCGGCCATTGGCGCTGACGAAAATATCGCCCTTTCGGAGGCCCGCGCGCGCCGCCGTATCGACGCCCGGAACCAGGCTGCTGACCTCGATATCCATCTCCGGAGCCCATCCGGCGTTTCCCGCGGACTGCTTTTCATCGTAAGCGGGTGTGACGGCGAAATGCATGCGCTGGCCGTCGCGGCGGACCCATACGTCCATCGGCTGGCGCACGCTGCCCAGTCCGCGAAGCGCGATATCTTCCCAGGTGGGGTCCGTAATGCCGTCGATCTGCACCACCTGATCGCCTTCCCGGATTCCGGCTTGCGCCGCCGCGCCATCCGCCGCAACGTAGCCGACGATAGGAGAATGGGGCGTGGGAACCTTGGGGTACTCGACCATGAACAAACCGGCCAGCAGGACCACCGCCAGCACGACATTGATGGCCGGTCCCGCGAAGGCGATAATGACCCGCTGCCAGCGTGGCTTTGCCAGAAGGGAGCGAGGATCGCTGGCGGTTTCATCGCCCGCCTGCTCGCCTGCCATGCGCACGTAGCCGCCAAACAAGATCGCCGAGAAACGAAAATCGGTTTCACCCTTGCGGAAACCGAATAGGCGCGGACCGAAGCCGAAGCTGAAGGTTTCCACCTTGACGTCAAAAAACCGCGCCGCCCAATAGTGGCCCAGCTCGTGAATGAGAATCATCACTCCGATCAGAACCAGATACCACCAGATGCTTTGTAGAACCTGCATACGCCTCTATATTTATATTCTACGCTTGAACCGCGCGTTCGGTTCGTGCTCCCACCGCCCAATTGGATGCGATCACCTCGCGAGCGACTCGCCGAGCGGCCCGATCGGCTTCCAGGACTTCCGCGATCGAACCAGGATCGCGCCGCGGCATGCGCTCTAGTGTTTCAGACACTGTCGCGGCGATCGCCGGGAACGGAATCTCGCCCGCCAGGAATGCCTCCACCGCGATCTCATCGGCCGCATTCAAAGTCGCCGTCGCCGCCCCTCCCGCTTCTTGCGCCTGGTAGGCCAGCTTCAGCAGCGGGAACTTGACGAAATCGGGTGGATCGAAAGTCCATCGCGCCGCTTCGCTCCAATCGAGGCGCGGCACCGGGGCCTGGGCACGCTCCGGATAGGTTAGGGCGTATTGGATGGGCATGCGCATATCCGTCGCGGAAACTTGGGCAATCACGCTGCCATCGTTGAATTCCACCATGGCATGAACCTTGGATTGGGGATGCACCACCACTTCCACGTCCTTCGGTTGTAAGTCAAAAAGCCAACACGCCTCAATCACCTCGAAGCCCTTGTTCATCAAAGTGGCCGAGTCAATGGTAATGCGCGGCCCCATCTTCCATGTGGGGTGATTCAGCGCTTGCTCAGGCGTGACCCGGCTCAAATCGGCAACCGAGGTCTCGCGAAAAGGGCCGCCCGAGGCGGTCAAGATCAATTTCGAGACCTCGCCCCGCAAGCCGGCGCGGAAGCACTGGTGAGCCCCGTTGTGCTCGCTATCGACGGGAATCAATTCGGCGCCGGAAACGCGCATGGCTTCGGTTACCAGCTTCCCGCCGGCAACCAACACCTCTTTGTTCGCCAAACCCACGCGCTTTCCCAGACGCACGGCTTCGTAAGTTGCTTCGAGACCCTCCACGCCCACGATGGCGGACATTACGAATCCCGCTTCGGGAGCAGTTGCCGCGGCGATTCGCGCCCGGGAACCCGAGGCCAACTCAGGCGACCGTGTGCCCTGCTCTTTCAATAACTTGCGGAGCTTTTCGAGGTCTACCTGATCGGCCACTACGGCCACCTTGGGGCGAAACTGGGCGATCTGGCGAGCCAGCAACTCGACGTTTCTCCCCGCGACTAATGCGTGGATCCCGAAGCGGTTGGGCCAGCGCTCCACAACGTCAAGTGTGCTTTTTCCGATGGAACCCGTGGAGCCGAGAAGCGTGAGGAGCGTCACTACCTGAAATGATAACATTCGCTTGCTCCGCGGAGTTAACGGGAAACGTTGGTCGAGGAAGAAACCCAGAGGGCGCCGGGGAGGGTTGCTTCAGGGGTCTTAATGAGGTTAGTCTCGCTTTGGTGGGAGTTTCCTCCCCGGCTTGATTCCAATAATAGAATAGTCCTTCGCGGAAAGCAACAGTTTTTTGTAGACCACCTAAAGTTTTTTAACCTTCACATTTGCACGTTTGTATTCAGTGGTATATGCCGATTGGCCTCTTTCTTATGCCCCCAAACGGCGACTCCCTTACTCCTTGCGTACTTCGATGGAAGCCCATTCTTCCAAAACACGGATAGAAGAACAGAAGTCGTCGTCGCCCCAACCCTTGGCGATAGTCGCGCGGAGCATCTGCTCGGTCAGGGCCGTGATCGGAAGCGGCACGTTCATGTCTTTCGCGGATTCCAGAGCCAGGCCGACGTCCTTGTGCAGCCACTTGGTGGAAAAGTTGGTTTCGAAGTTCCGCGCCAGAACGAAAGGCGCCTTAAACGAGATGAGGCCGCTTTTGGCGGCGCTGTTGTCGAGAATTTCGAGCATCAACTGAGGCGGCACGCCGCCCTTGGCGGCCAGCACCATGCCCTCCGCGAAGCCCTGAAACAGGTTCGCCAGGACCAGGTTCTGGGTCAACTTGGCTTGCAGGCCGCTTCCGGGACCACCGCAATGGTAGAACAGCTTCCCCATGATCTCGAAGAAGGGGCGAGCTCGCTCAAAGACCGCTTTGTCGCCGCCGATCATGAACGTAAGCGTGGCCTTCTCGGCGCCGGGTTTGGAGCCGGTGCAGGGGGAGTCGAGAAACTGCGCGCCCTTGGCGGCGAAGGCCGCGCCGATCTCGCGGCTCACGTGCGGCGAGATGGTGCTGCAATCGGCGACGATCGTGCCGCTGCGCACGCCATCGATCAACCCGTCCTTTCTTGATCCGTCTTTGCCTGATCCGTTTTTGCCGATGGCGACTTCGCGGGACATAGCAGTGTCGCCGACGCAGTAGAAGATGTAGTCGGCGCGCTCCGCCACTTCCTTGGGAGAAGCGCAGACTTGAGCGTTGCCTTCTTTCGCAAGCTCACGGGCTTTCACGCCAGTGTGGGACCACAATGCCAGTTCGTGGCCGGAATGTGCCAGGTGCCGGGCCATGGGATATCCCATGATTCCCAATCCGAGAAATCCGAGTTTCGCCAAGTAGAGCCTCCTTTGTGCGGAAGCTACGATTTTAGCGTTTTAGCCGGCCGACAGGGGAGCCTTTCCCGCCAGTAGCCGCAGGATCAGCAGATCCGAGGGCTGGAAGGTGGTGGAGGGAACGTTCGTCAGATCTTCATCACGGTCCACGACATGGCTGCGGATCATCTTCCGCAACTGCTCAATGGAGACGCCCAGCTCTTCGGCTGCCTCGGTTTCGGAATATTGGGACTTCGCGGTCCTGGTGAGTTGCATGCTGTCAATTGAATTGTAGGCCCTGCCGTCCGGCCACCCAATGGGGGAGAGCGCTTATTTGCGCCTGGGTATTGCCTGACGTACTTACGTACTACCGGAACTACCCGGACTAGCAGCCGGTGGCAGAAGTCGTTTCATCTCGGAATTGGCAGGTCATAGACCTGCCCCACAACGGCCAATCAATGGCTTGCAGCTCTGTAAAGCAGGGCCTCGGCCTGCGAGCGACTCCTGCCGCAGGCTGCTATGCTAGCGCCCGCGTGCGGTCTAACATGAGAATATGCGTTCCTTAATGTTCGCTTTCTGTTTCAGCGCGATTGTGACGACTGGTTTGGCAAACGCACAGGCCTATCCGGGCTTTGACATCACTTCGCTCGATCGTTCCGTGGACCCGTGCGCGAACTTCTACAAATTTTCCTGCGGCGGCTGGACGGCGGCGAATCCGCTGCCCGCGGATCAGGCGCGCTACGGCCGTTTCGACGCGCTCCAGGATCGCAACCGGACGGTGCTGCGAACGATGCTCGAAGCCGCCTCGGCGGACAGACCTGTGGATAGATCTGGACGCAGCGCGATCGAGCAGAAGATCGGCGACTTCTACTTCGCCTGCATGGACGAGAAGGGAATTAACGCGCGCGGGATTGCTCCGCTGAAAGCCGATTTGGATCGGATTGCGGCGCTCAAGACCAAGAAGGACCTGGCGGAGCTGGTGGCGCTGCTGCACCGGAGCGGGACTTCGGAGTTCTTCAATTTTTCCTCCGAGCAGGACCCCAAGGATTCGGCGCAGGAGATCGCCGGTCTGGACCAGGGAGGCATCGGGCTTCCCGATCGCGACTACTATTTCAAGACCGACCAGAAATCCGTGGATCTGCGAGCCGCTTACCTGACGCACGTCACGAAGATGTTCGAGCTGCTGGGATCGAGCGCCGCCGACGCCTCAAAGAAGGCGCAGGTGGTGATGTCGATCGAGACGGCACTCGCGGACGGCTCCTTCGATCTGGTAACGCGGCGCGATCCCGAGAAGGTGTATCACAAGATGACGGTGAAAGAGCTGGCAATGCTGGGGCCGGATTTCGACTGGGCGAAGTTCTTGAAGGCCGTGGGCGCTCCGCCAATCCAGAGCCTCGACGTCTCCGTGCCGCCGTTCATCAAAGCGCTCAATGCCGTGATCGATAAGAACAGCATGGACGATTTGAAGACGTATCTGAGCTGGCATCTGGCGCACTCCAACACCATCGTTCTGCCAGCGGCGTTTCAACAGGAGGACTTCAATTTCTACAGCAAGATTTTGCGCGGCGCCAAAGAGATGCGTCCGCGGTGGAAGCGCTGCGTGGATCTGACCGACGGACAGTTGCCGGATGCGCTGGGCCGCGCGTTTGTCGAACAAACTCTGGGTCCGCAAGGAACCGAGCGAACGCATCAGATGGTGGCGGAGATCGAGAAATCGATGGAGAAGGACATTCAAGCGCTGGCCTGGATGTCGCCCAAGACCAAGCAGGAAGCCTTGGTGAAGCTGCACGCGGTGACCAACAAGATCGGCAACAAGGCGCATTGGCTAAACTATTCCACGGTCAAGGTGGCGCGCGACGACGCGTTCGGCAACAGCGCTCGCGCGAGCGCGTTTGAGCTGGCTCGCCAACTGGGCAAGATCGGAAAGCCGGTGGATAAGACGGATTGGGAGATGAGCCAGCCGACGGTCAACGCTTACTACGATCCCCAGGAGAACGACATCAATTTCCCCGCGGGCATTCTGCAACCGCCTTTTTACGACAACAAATTGGACAATGCGGTGAACTACGGCGGCATCGGCGCGGTGATCGGCCATGAGCTGACGCACGCCTTCGACGACCAGGGACGCCAGTACGACGAAAAGGGCAACTTGCGCGACTGGTGGACTGAAGCGGACGCCAAGGCGTTCGACGCGCTGGCCGATTGCCTGGTGAAGCAGTATGGCGGTTACACCGCGGTGGACGATGTGAAGGTAAACGGCAAGCTGACGCTCGGCGAAAACACAGCCGACAACGGCGGGCTGCGCATCTCCTATATGGCGCTGAAGGACCTGGAAGCCGGCAAGCAGCCCGCTCCGATCGACGGGTTCACGGAGGATCAACGCTTCTTCCTCGGGTGGGCGCAGGTGTGGTGCCAGAACCAGACTCCGGAAAGCCTCCGGCAACAGGCGCTGACCAATCCGCATTCTCCCTCGGACGACCGGGTCAATGGAGCGGTGTCGAATATGCCGGAGTTCCGCAAAGCGTTCAGTTGCAAGGAAGGCTCGCCGATGGCGCCGGTGAAGGCGTGCCGGGTGTGGTAGAGGCGCAGGCGGTGAGGCGGCTCGGACGAAATGCCCGGTGTTCGCCGCTACGCGCGAACCTATTTTCCAAATCTTGAATTTTGCAGTATACTATTTCTAGGCGGCGAATGAGCCGCTGAGTTTTTATCCGATACGCCCGTAGGCGGGCACTATACAGGCCCAAGAGGGGAACTTCTTGGGCCTTCATTATTTTCCGCGCAATGAAACAGAAGATTGGGTAGTGTATCAGTTTGAATTTTCATGATCCTCGATCATCGCAACGATGTCCTTGATCTCCCATAGCCGCGCATCCACACCAGCGGCCATCGCGGGAGAACACCGCAGTGTTTTGTGGATGCGGGCAAAATTGTAATACATAAAGTACAGCGCAACGGAGGCGGCATGGTTCTCGATCTTCTTCGAGAACGCATTGGTTAAACGTGTGAACCGACGCATTCCCATTCTCATTGAAAGGTTCGCCCGCTCCACATAGCTGGTGTTGATGTGGGCTGGATCAGGGGTGCCGGTGATCACGTGCGATTCACACCCAAGACATACAGACGGACTATATCGCTTCTCCGCGCCTTCAGCGAGCCCGTAGATCTTCACCAACGCGGCATAGTCGATATCACTCCCGAACGCTTTCTCTACAGCGTTAAGGTATGTCTTGAGCCCGTCGGTGGTGAGTTGCACGCGATTCGCTAACCGTCCCGCAAGGTCCTCCATGAACTCACGTGCGGCGCTGGCATCGCGTTGACCTATGAGCCAGCAAGGGATCAATTTCGTCTCCGCGTCGATGGCAGTCCAAGTCCACGTATCGCCAGCGTCAGGATTCTTGGCGGCGATCTTCTCCGTAACATTCTTCTCCTTGGCATAGACGAAGGACCAAATCTCATCGCATTGGAGCCGCTGACACGTCAGATTGCGCATCACCCGATCCTGGTAGGCAGCACACGCTGCGCCAGCGTCTACCGCGAGCTTCACTACGCTGTTGATGGCCGCGCCAGTCATGCGGCTGGTGGAACGCAAGGAGTTCCCTTCCACCAGTGAGGAGATGATCTGGGCGCGGCGGTCAGCATTAAGGCGGTTCATACTGACTATTATGCTTGAAAGCCACGCAATTGTCAAGTCTCGCATAGTGACTTGCATGTAATTACCGGACTTGGTAAAGTGACTATAGTTTATGAGCGACAATCAGGCCAGACTGGACATTCAGGTCAGCCAAGTGTTCACCCCGGCAAGTCCGGTAAGGGAAGCGGACTTGTTCGCAGGGCGCATAGACCAAATCAGAAAGGTAATAGACGCCATCAACCAGCCTGGGCAGCACGCAATCATATTCGGAGAGCGCGGAGTTGGAAAAACATCTCTGTCGAACATCCTCGCGACTAAATTGCGATCCCTTAACGGCGGTGAAGTGCTGGCTCCCAAGGTGACGTGCGAAAGCTCCGACACCTACGTCTCTTTATGGCGGAAGGTATTGTCGGAGGTTGACCTCATCAGGAAGAGGTCTGTGATCGGTTTTCAGATGAGTGTCTTCGAAGAAACGAAAACCGCCGCTGAGGTTGTCGGCGATGATCCCACGCCTGATGACATCAGGCGTCTACTAACCCTCATCGGGGGAGATCGACTTCTTTACATCGTGATCGATGAGTTCGATCAAATTGTCGATGCCCCAACGAGGCGCGCGCTTGCAAACACGATCAAAGCTTTTTCGGATCACACTGTCCCGACCACGATCATCGTGGTGGGAGTGTCTGACAGCGTTGATACTCTCATCGAACAGCATGAAAGCATCGAACGCTGCTTGGTTCAAATACCGATGCCGCGCATGTCCCACGACGAAAGCGCCGAGATCCTTACGGCAGGCGGGAAGAAATTAGGGATAGTGTTCTCGCCGGAAGCGATCTACCAAATTGTCGGGCTTTCGCAAGGCTTTCCGCATTATACGCACCTGCTGGCCTTGCATTCTGTCAGGGCCTGCATCGATAGCAATGACTCAGAGGTTCTGCCGGAACATGTGGACACGGCCATTCGAAAATCTGTCGAGGATGCCCAACAAAGTCTTAAATCCGCCTACTACAAGGCCGTGAGTAGTCCCCGGAAGGATGCCCTTCACGCATATGTTCTTCTTGGGTGCGCCCTGGCGGAACCGGATCAGTTCGGCTATTTCGCGGCGGGCGATGTTCGGGACCCCCTCGACCGAATCACCGGTAAAAAGTATGACTTTGGTGCGTACGCAAAGCATCTACGCGAATTCTGCGCTGACGATCGCGGCGAAGTTCTATTAAGAACTGGCGTGCCGCATAAATTTCGATTCCGCTTTCGGAATCCCTTGATGCAGCCTCTTGTCATCATGCAAGGGTTGCTCGACAAGCGGATCGACCGCGCCAAGATCGAAGAGGTCATCGGGCATCGGGGTGCTTAAGACGGGAGATTCATAATGCCATTAGAGGCAAGAGTTCTACTGGGCTGGATGGAGCGGGATGCGGCGGTTCGATTTCTGCGAGAGGACTGCCTCTTCGATCCACAACTTACCGAGCAAGAGGCCGAGGACCTATGGTTACCTTACCGCCGATCCGTTGAAGATCTCGGCAAGCGTGCCGTCAAGGTTCCGGCCCAGGTATCTCTAAAGGATTTCGAAATGCGCAGGGCCGCGGAATTCATGAGATTCTTTCGTGGCCTCGGTTCGCATCAAATCATTGAGGTCATCAAGATCGACCCGATGTCCCTGATAGTGCACCAGCTCTACGTGGTAATGAGCCGGTCAGACGGCTATAGGGCGTCGCTGTCCACCTCCGCGGCTTGGATTAACAAATGCCTTGTCCCTGCTCTACCGCCGCCACGGAACGTGAGTATTCGCGCGGCGATCAACCATCATGACGTGGGTGTGCCCCATATGGAATTCGGGCTTACGTTTGACAGCCAATCCGGGTTTCGGATTGCGGAGAATCCAAACTACGTAACAGTGTGCGGGTTCGAAGGCGGGAACAGAATGCTCCTGTGGGCTGGATATCACCGCTCATTCGCGCGCATGGTGATAACCGCCGACGATGCGATGGAGCGGTCACTACTGATGGTCCTGACCACAGACGCGGACTTGTTGGCATCTGCCAACTCCCCGAACCAAGGGCTACGAGACATGATCTGCGGTGAGCGACCGCCCTTCTTTGCTGATTTCTTCGATACGCGTTTTTTCATGACAGTCCCTCTTCGAAAGAAGCGATACGAACTTCAGATCCGGGCTCAGATCGTCCCTATCGACGATCCTACATAGTAGTCTTTTCGGCAGGAGCGTTGCAAATCATTAAAGCACTCTCCTGTTATGAGATGCGCCGAACGCCCTCCTTGTTGCGGCCATTCGCCCGTCCCCTTTACTTAACCGTCCAACGCGCCTGAGCGGCCTTCTTTGCAATGGCCTTACGCCTTGCTGGCGACAGCTTCTCCGCCCGAGCCCTTCCACCCTTAGGGCCGCCCAACTTGCCGAGCGCCACGGCAGCCGGATTTTTGCCCGCATTCTGATCGTCCAGCGGCTCCCCGGAGATCTTCTCTCCGATGGCTTGCTCCACCACGCGACGGCCAACGGCCATGAAGTCGTGATCCTTGCTTGAACGGCTAGGCATGATACGATTGTGCCACATATGGTCAAGACTGCCATTCGAATTGTTGAATTGCTCGCAGCTTTCTGCGCCGCTATCCTATGGCTCCAGTCTGCTCGTATTCCGATTCCTCAGATTGACCTGCATTGGAACGGACAAGCGCCAGAGTTCTTTAAAGCTTTGAGCTTACAATCAAGGTTGAGCCCGGACGCCGCGATTAGCGCTGGCTTTGCGGTGCTTTGCCAGATCGCCCAAACTTTCTTCAAAGTTTCAAACTGATACACTACCGAAGATTGCGGTTCTCATCGACGGCGGGCATCTTCGAGTGTATGCCAGAAAGGCTGGCAAGCTATTTGTTCCGAACTACATAGAGAAAATCGCCCACGCGTGCGCTTTAGCGGATGAAGTAATTCACCGCATCCTCTATTACGATTGTCCGCCCTTCGAAGGAGAGGCGACGCTGCCGGTTTCCGGCACCAAGAAAGCGTTCAGCGGCTCGGATCAATGGTTGCACGAGTTGGCCCGCAAGGATCTGTTCGCGGTGAGAATCGGGGTCCTGAAGTTCCGCGGCTTTTTCCTGAAGCAGTCGAAGATCCCTTTCACTCCGACCGCTCCTCTGACGGATGCCGATTTCGAAGCGAAATTTGAACAGAAGGGCGTGGACATGCGAATCGGGCTGGATATGGCGACGCTTTCCGCCAACCGTTCGATCGACCTGATTGCCCTTGTCACGAACGATACAGATTGCATCCCCGCGATGAAGCATGCGCGACGCGCCGGGCTTCAAGTGGCACTTATTGCTGTTCCTGGATACAATCCCGCGCCGGAGCTTCTCGCGCATTCCGATTTTCGGCGCAACATTGCTTGGCCGAGCTGAGGGCCGATCAGGCTGCTCTGTCCGGAAAGCTCTTGATCCCCTGCTCCCTCATGCGGCTGCGCGAGACGTGTATCTTCTCAACTCAATGCTGTGGGTCGATGCCGCGGCCGAGGCGAGGGCCGCTTGAGCGTTGCTGTATACCTGTGATCGTGAAGGTGACTTTCGGGCCGCTGCCGCTGTAACCGCCGCCATGACCGTTACCATCAAGAACGATAACAAAACACCCCTTTTGGTCCCCGCACCGTGGGGAGGACGGCCGGAACAGCGCCGCGCGATCGATACGCGGCTGAAGATGGCGTTGGAGGAAGTGAAGCAAGGTCACGCCGCCGGGCCATTCAACACCTCCGATGAAATGATCGCCTCCTTGAAAGGTGAACTGAAACAGTCCGGGACAAAGAAAACTAAGCGCCGTTCTCGATGAGGGTCGATTATGACGCTCCCAGGGTCGTGGCCGCGCTGAAGATAGCCCCGGCGAACGTCAGAAGGGCGTTTTACGAGCGGGTCAGGCTCCTCAAGGGAGGCACCTGTATTGTCCTTGACGTGATCCCGCATCCGAAGTGACGAAGGAGCAATTCCAATGAAAACCATACCAGCACAACGCCGCATGGCGGTCTTGCGACCCGAGCCGGAAGGCGGCTGCGCCATCCGCGTATCCCATCGAGCCGAACGGAAACGGGGCCGGGGGAAGATTTCTCCCCGGTACCTGCTCCGCTGCGGATGCTGCGACCAGGCCTTGCAAATTTACTACGGCCCGGACGACCTCGAAATAAACGGCGTGTACGGTCCATCGAGAACTGGCGCGAAATCTTATTGCCGCTTCTCCGAGTGAGCCGCCGCGGCAAATATCTCAACGCCGATGCGATCCGAAGGCGGGAGCCCAAATCATCGTCAAAACGAATGGTCGATCCCGGCGACACCTTGACGCCGGGGTGAGGCTCAGCGCAACCCGAGCCAGGACGATCGATATCGCGGAGTTTGATTCAGCGGGGTTGAAGTATCGATTCGAAACGTGCGGGTATGCTACTTTACGAGGAGTAGGAGCTCCGCAACTAGTCAAATCCGGGAGGAATGATGAAAGCGATTCGCACTTCTTGTTTATGGGCGCTGGCAGCCGCCGCCGGCCTGGTTTACGGTCAACCGGCCATCACGAACGTGGTGAATGCGGCCAGCAACATCACCGCGGGGCTGCCGAATGCCGGGATCGCACAGGGGTCGATCTTTACCATTTATGGCTCCAATCTTGGGCCGGCTGCAATTTCGATCGCGCAAGAGGCGTTTCAAAGTACCAGCTTGAGCGGAACGTCGGTGAGCGTCACCGTCAACGGAACCACGGTGGCTGCGCTGATGTACTACACCTTAGCGACGCAAGTCGCCGCGCTTCTGCCTTCGAATACGCCGGTAGGCACCGGAACGATCACCGTCACCTACGGCCGAGTTGGCGTCGCATCGCCGATTACCGTGGTGGCGAACAATCTCGGCATCTTCACATACTCACAGGACGGCCAAGGCGCGGGGATCGTCACGAATCCCGATTACACCCTGGTCTCGGTCACCAAGGCGGCCAACTGCGGAGTTCCGCTCACCGCTTGCGGCGCGGCCAACCCAGGCGACACGCTGATCCTGTGGGCTACGGGATTGGGTCCGGTGAGCAACGATGGCGACGTGGGCGTCGCGATTAATATTCCGTTGACGGTTTGGCTGGGCGGGGTGCAAGCGACGGTGACGTATCAGGGGCGGGGGTGCTGCGAGGGCGAAGATCAGATCAACTTCGTGGTGCCAGCCAATGTCCCCACCGGCTGCGCGGTTCCGCTGGCGGTTCAGATCGGCAATGAGATCAGCAATTACACCGTGATGGCGGTTGCGCAGACGGGCAGCCGCACCTGCACCGCCAGTGCTTCGTTCTTCACCAGCAGCGAGGTTCAACAAATCACCACAGGCAGCGGGACGGTCAATGTTGGCATGATCAAGTTGGAGCGCCAACCCGCACAAGGGCAATCAAGTGGGAACACGGACACTGGACAGGCGCAGTTCTTCGGCTTCACCTTCCCCGCGGCGATTCAGCCCTTCTTTATTTCCTACATTGATGACTCGCCTCCTGGCACATGCCTGGTCAATAACTCGCTAAACTATGGGATTAACTCTCCCGGCACTCAGATCAATCTGGATGCCGGCGCCGGCATCAAGGTGACGGGCCCCAACGGAAGCCAAAACATTGCGGTAAATGGGAATACAGCCACGCTGTCCGCCGGTGGAACTTTTCTTTCTCCCGGCGCGTACACCATTACTGGAACCGGAGGAGCGAACGTCGGCAGTTTCACCGCGCCGTACACGATTCCCATGCCGCCTACCTTGGAAAGTCCGGCGAGCGGGGCCAATGTTTCCGTGACCCGCGCCAACGGCATTACCTTTACCTGGAGCGGGGGCGCAGCGAATTCGATTATCCAGATTCAAGGGCAAAGCGCCACCGACAACACCAACACGAACGGCGCAAGCTTCGACTGCTATGTTGCCGCGAGCGCGGGCACATTCACTATTCCAGCGAGCGTGCTGCTGGCGCTTCCCCCGGGCAACTTCGGCGGAATGGATTTCCAGCCCAACCCCGCTTATGGCACTTTCTCCGCCAGCGGCTTGAACCTGGGCTTCATCCAGATGAAGTACAACACGCAGATTAGCGCGACGCTTCAGTAAACGTCGTCGTCCCGATCGCTACCGATTCGTCAGTCCCGGCACGCCCGAAACCGGCCCCAGATACGCCAGAAAGCGACCGGACGCGATTGCGCCAGTCCGGCGCTTGATGTTTGCTGGCACTGGCCAGGCCCATTACCCTTGGCAATGTCAAGCTGTTCCATTCTTCAGACGGCGGGGCCGTGATGCACTGCTTTCCGTTCACCGGATATTCGTGGGGTCGCTGTTGACCTGCCCGCTCTGTTTGGGTGACGACCTCGGAATACCGTTTGTGCCATAATACACGCCATTGGGTTGTCGGCTGTCGTCTTTCATTCTGAGGGAGGGAGCTTATGAGTCGGGGCGTATTTCAAACTGAATTTCTCGTTATCCTTAAGAGCTTCACGGTCGCGGCGGGCTGCCTGGGCTGGCTGATCGGCTTGCCGGCGTTTGGACAGAGCGGTTGCGTAAACTTTCCCGCGAATTACGTACCGTTCTCCAGCATTTCTTATGTCACCACTCCGGATGCGGCCGGCGATCGCCTGGTGGTGGGGACGCTGGCGGGCGGGTTTAACGCGTTCGCCAACGCGATTCAACAACCGCCAAGCACCATCAATCAAGAGTTCTGCAACACGGTCCAGCTCGCGCCCCAGCAGTCTTATCCCAACGTCTACGTGCCCACGGCGGCGGAAAGAACGGGGAACTTCAACGCCTTTTCCGGACTGTTGGTGAACCCGGCCACGAACCAGGCGTATCCGGGTGGCATTATTCCAGCGAGCCAGTTAGGGAACCCCTATTATGCCTGGCGAATCGCTCCAAACGGCCTAAACATCACGAGCGTGCAAAACGCGGCCAGCAATATCGTGCCGGGACTGCCCAATGCGGGAATCGCGCAGGGCTCTATCTTTATCGTCCAAGGGGCCAGCTTGGGCCCTGCGAACATCTTCATCGCCAAGGCAGCTTTCCAGAGCACTACCTTGAGCAACACCTCGGTGGCGGTCACGGTGGGCGGCACGACAGTGAATGCGCCAATGTACTACACATCGGCGAGCCAAGTGGCCGCGCTGCTGCCCTCGAACACGCCCACCGGCACGGGAACCATTACGGTGACCTATAACGGCCAGACCAGCGCCGCAGCGCCCATCACCGTGGTGGCGAATAACCTGGGCATCTTCTCCATCGATTCGAGTGGCTCGGGGCCGGGCATCGTCACCTACGCCGACTACAGCCTGGTCTCGGCGGCCAAGGCGGCCAACTGCGGCGGGCCGGACACCGTGTGCGGCGCGGCCAATCCCGGCGACACGCTTATTCTATGGGCAACCGGGCTCGGTCCGGTGAACGGAAGCGATGCCTCTGGCGCGGGCCTCGGCGTGGCGATCAATGTCCCGCTGACGCTGTGGCTGGGTGGCGTTGCGATTACCCCGAGCTACCAAGGCCGGTCCGGCTGCTGCATTGGCGAAGATCAGATTGTCTTTACCGTTCCGAGCAACGTTCCCACCGGATGCGCGGTGCCGCTGCTGGTTCAGATCAACAACGAGATCAGCAACAACACCTTGATGCAGGTGGCCGCCACCGGAAGCCGCAACTGCACTCCCGCCAATGCCGTCTACGCGTCGGCAAACATCGAGCAAGCGGTCCTCGCCGGGACCGTTACCACTGGCTCTGTCAAGATGTTCCATTATTCGGACGGCGGAGGCACATACGAAGACGACGCGAGCGCCAAGTTCAGTAAGGTTCTCGCATTCACCCCGGGATCTCAGCCTTTCTTCATCTCCTACCTTGACGACCTGCCGCTGGGAACCTGCCTCGTCTACAACAATCTCAATGAGTCGGAAGGCGATGTTACGATCACCCAATCCGCCATTGACGCTGGTTCCACGATTACGCTGAAGGGACCGAACGGAAGCGTGGCCTTGCCTGAGAACCAAGGGCTGAACACGATCAGTGGGAAAGGAACGTTTCTGGTCCCAGGCGCCTATACCGTCACAGGGACCGGCGGAGCGGACGTCGGCTCTTTCAGTGCAACCTTCACGATCGCCGCGCTGCCCACGCTAACCAGTCCGGTGAACAACGGCGCGGTGACCCGCTCCAGCGGAATGACGGTCACCTGGACGGGAGGCATCGGAAACGTTTTGATCGAGATATTCAGTCCAACCGATGCCACCAACACCAACGGCGCCGGCGCGGTCTGCGCAGCGTCCGCCAGCGCGGGAAGCTTCACGATTCCGTCCTCCGTCCTGCTGGCGCTTCCCGCGAGCACCTCAGCCGGGTTCATTTTCTCGACGCAAACCGAGGCATCGTTCACGGCAACGGGTCTGAATCTCGGATTCATTTCGGTAGGCCGTTACAACGTTGCGGGCTTCGGCTACGGTTGGGGCTCCGGCGGTTTCACATTGAAGTAGGCGCGGCGGGCGCGCGCCATCGCCGCGGCAATGCGCCCGCCCGACGAGTGGCCTCCGGCGAAATGCCCTGGCCACGCGGTCGAGAGCTTCCACTATAATCGTCGGCATGCTCCGCCGGTTATTCTTGCTTTGCTGGACGCCACTGCTGTTCGCGCAAACCGATGAGGTTCGTACGCTGATCAAGAACTCGGAGGAGGCGTGGAATCGCGGCGATCTTGTTGCATTTGCCTCGGCCTATGAGGACGCTCCCGACACGACCTTCATCGGCCGCGAGGTCACGCGAGGCGGTACCCAGGCCATACTCGAACGCTATCGTAGAACCTATCCGACGCGGGATGCGATGGGGAAGCTGGCCTTTAGTGAAATTGAGATCCGAATGCTGGCGGCGGATGTGGCTCTGGCGACCGGCAAATATGAATTGAAGAGGACAGCCGCAGGCGGAGGCGATGCCTCCGGCCGATTCACGCTCATTCTCCGAAGATCGGCAGCGGGTTGGAAGATCATCCACGATCACTCCTCCTAACGGACCGCTCGTTTGTCCGCCGCGCCCCGGCCTCCGGCGTTGTAAACTAGGCCGCATGAAACCGAAATTCTGGTTCGTATTCCTGATCGCCGGGGCCGCACTCGGATTTGCGCAGCTTTCCCCTTCGGCTGCTTGGGCCACCCACGCCGCCAACGAATACCAGGCGTATCCGAACGTCACCTACCTGAATATGGGCGGCGTCGATCTCAAGCTGGATGTCTACCGGCGGCGCACGGCCACGTCTCCGCAACCGACGGTGATTTACATGCACGGCGGTTTCTGGGTCGCGGGCAACAAGGAGGGCGCCATCCTGTCGCTACTGCCGTGGATGGAAATGGGCTGGAACGTGGTCAACGTAGAGTACCGGCTGGGCGCGGCTGCGCTTGCGCCCGCGGCGCTCGAAGACTGTTTTTGCGCGCTCCGGTTCCTCGGCGGCCAGGCTCAAGTCCAGATGTATAACATCGATACCAGCCGGATCGTGGTGACAGGCGAATCGGCGGGCGGGCATCTGGCTTTGGCGCTGGGAACGATTCCGGAGAGCGAGGGGCTCGACCGCGAGTGCGCCGGGGCGGCGCTGCCCAAGGTTGCCGCCGTCATCAACTGGTTCGGTATCTCCGATGTCCCCGACGTGATCGACGGTCCCCATCGCGCCAACGCCGCAGTGCGGTGGTTCGGAAGCCTGCCGAACCGGATGGAGATCGCCCGCCGCGTATCGCCGATGACTTATGTGAGGTCCGGCCTGCCGCCGATTCTGACCATCCACGGAGACGCCGATATGACCGTGCCGTATCAGCAAGCCGTGCGGCTTCACGAGGCGCTGGCGAAGGTAAACGTTCCGAACCAACTTGTGACCATCCCCGGCGGCAGCCACGGCAACTTCACGCCGGAGCAGCGTGACCGGATTTACATTACGATTCGAGAGTTTCTTGCCAAGAATGGGCTGGGTCCTAAGTAGGGCAACTGGGGAGCAACGTTCGTGCTTTACTTGCCGCTCTTGAGTTGCGAATACACCATGCCCACAAACCGGTCGGCGCTGGTTCCCGCGCCAGCAGGCAACAGGCCACCTGGAACCTTCGCGTCATAGGGAGCCGTCACTTTCGCGGCCAGGACTTCCTGCAAGCTCTTGCCTTCGCCGATCATCTGCCGCACCTTAGCCTGTACGCCGAGGATCATGTCGCGGTAGGGAACGATGTCCGTCCGGTTGATGATGGTGCCGTGGCCGGGGATGAGCCTGGTGTTCGGACCGGCAAGCTTCATGGTGGCGTCGAGCGCCTCCAATGCACCCTTCAACGTGCCGCCGTTGTTGGTGTCGATGAAGGGATAACCGTAATTGCGGTAGAAATCGCCGATCATGATCACGTCCGCATTCTCAAATCTAATCATCGTATCGCCGCCGGTATGGGCTGCCCTGACGGGAATCAGATCTACGATTTCACCGTTCAATCGAAGCTTCACCGGATCGCCCATACCGTAAGTAACCACGGGAAGCCGGGCCGGATCCAGCGCAGGAGCCGCCTTACCGGATGCCGACTGCGCCGGTGGACGCAGCATTTCCTCGCGTAGTTCTTCACGCGCGAACAGCAAGGCGCCCATCTTCACGAAGTTCGCATTGCCGGCCGTGTGGTCGGGATGCACGTGCGTGTTGACCAGGAAGCGAATAGGCTCGGAGCTGATTTTCCGGATCGCCGCCACGACCTTGTCCGTGATTTGGGCGTACTGGGCATCCACCATGAAGATGCCATCCGGGCCGGCGAGCACACCGATCCTGCCACCGGCCGCGTCCTGATGGCCGGGATCGGCTCCAGCCGAACCCGTGAGTATGTAAAGGTTCGGGGCGATTTTCTCTGTCAGGATTTCGATCTTGGCGTAGTCGATTCCTTGCCCCTGCGCCGAGGGACTCAAGGAAACGGCGACTGTGGCCAATACCACAAGGGAAGATTGGGTTGCTAGTCTCATCGGTCTTGCTCCTCTTCAAGTTTGTCCGCCCGGCTACCTGATGGACTGGACCTTCAGGCAGCGGCGGGCAATCTCTCCGATTGTCTCACCTGCCGCGCGATTCGCAAGAGAGGTGCGATGACCAGATAAAATGCTATCTTCATGGGTTCGAAAGGAGAAACTCCATGGACCCGCAGCAGCCTATACCGACGGCGCGGGAGTTGCTCGGCGACATCGCGCCGAAGCTTCTCGAACTTACCGAGCAGGTGTTATTTGGCGATGTTTGGGAGCGCCCCGGCCTCTCCAAGCGCGATCGGAGCCTGATTACCGTCTCGGCCCTGGTTGCGCTGAATCGTACCGAGCAGTTGCCCTTTCATCTTGAGCGCGCCCTTGCAAATGGCTTGACCAAGGACGAACTTGTCGAGGCGATCACGCACCTTGCGTTCTATTCCGGTTGGCCCACATCAGTCTCCGCGGCAACGATCGCCAAGGATGTGTTCAAGCAGGAGGGCTAGGGCTTTCCAGTTTCGGGGCGGATGGGATGGTTTGAGTCTTGGGGCAGGCATGCTAGATTGTTAAGCGTGAAGGTTATGGGAGGGCGGATGAACCTACGATTTTGGTTAGCCGGAGCGGTGTTCGCCGGTTGCGCGATGGGCGCCGATTCTTCGCCGGCTGCGCCAGTAACGTTCAACAAGGACGTACTTCCCCTTCTTCAGAAAAACTGCCAGAGCTGTCATCGGCCAGGGCAAGTTGCCCCGATGTCGCTGCTAAGTTATCAGGAGACCCGTCCCTGGGCCAAGGCGATCAAGGCCGCTGTGACGACGAGGAAGATGCCGCCCTGGTTCGCGGACCCGAATTACGGGCATTTCATCAACGATCGGTCGCTGAAACAGAGCGATATCGACACGCTGGCGAAGTGGGCTGACAGCGGAGCCGCGGAAGGCGATCCCAAGGATGCCCCGGCGCCGGTTCAATGGGCCAAGGGCGGTTGGGGTATCCAGCCGGAAGTCGTACTGGATCTGCCGCCCCGCGACGTGCCGGCGAAAGGGGTTCTGGAGTGGGAGCTGATCGCGCTGCCATCGCCGTTCAAGGGCGACACCTGGGTCACGTCGATGGAAATTCTACCGGGTGACGCCTCCGTAGTGCATCATATTTGTTTCAGCTTCGAGAAGCATCGGCCCACCACTGTGTACAACCGTTACGAGTGGGTGCAAGTACCGCGAGATGAGACAGGCAATCCCACGCCCGGCAACAGCGGATTTGGAGAACTGCCGGGAATGACCATCGCCACTCGCGACGTAGGCAGCACCGAAGTGCAGCTCAGGCAGGGCAATCCGACCCTGAAACAGAACCTCGATTTCTGCTACCTGCCCGGCGCGGGTTATGACGATTACCGCGCTTGGAATGCGGGTAAGCTGGTGCCCGCCGGATCGGACATTATTGTAAGTCTCCATTACACGACCAACGGCAACGCGGTCACGGACCGGACTAAGATCGGATTCACGGTGGCGAAGACCCCGCCGCCAAAGAAATTCGTGGTTCAGGGCGCGGGCGAGGATACGCCAGTTACAGCCCCAACACAAGCCAATAACAGGGCGGTGTTCGCTTCCGCGTACAACCCGGAATTTGCGATTCCGCCGAATGAAGGCGATTATCGGGCGCCTCCGATGGACATCACTTTCTTGAGGGATGTCGAGATCGTGCGGCTCCGGCCCCATGCGCATGTTCGTGGGAAGAGCGCTCAATACACGCTGACCTATCCGGATGGACGGGAAGAAATCGTGCTCAATGTTCCGCGGTACGACTTTAACTGGCAGCTTTCCTACGGAACCTCATTGAAGTTACCCAAGGGCACCCGAATGCGCTTCGAATTTCGCTATGACAATTCGGCGAACAACAAGTTCAATCCCGATCCCAACCGGTGGGTGTATCAAGGGTTTCAGAGTTGGGAAGAAATGATGGCGCCCAACCTCGGATTCATCGTGGACCGCGATGCCGATGTGGGAGGCCTCATGTCCGTGACGAACTGAGTACGGCCCGCCCATCCAATTCGTAAGGAGAATGGTGAATGAGCAACGTAACATTGAACGTGAACGGCAGCATGCACACGGTGGATATCGATCCATCGACTCCGCTGCTCTATATCCTGCGTAACGATCTCGGCTTGCAAGGTCCGCGGTTTGGTTGCGGACTTGGCCAGTGCGGGTTGTGCACAGTGATCATAGGCGGAGCGGCGACCCGGTCGTGTATTACGCCGGTCTCCAGCGTTAAAGGCGAGATCACCACGCTCGAAGGAATCGCCAAAGGAGGGAAGCTGCACCCGCTGCAACAGGCCTGGATTGACGAACAGGTCCCGCAGTGCGGCTTCTGCCAGAACGGGCAGATCATGACCGCCAAGGCGATGCTGGACAAAAATCCCAATCCGACGGATGCGCAGATCCGTGAGGGGATGAACAGGACGCTTTGCCGCTGCATGACGTATTACCGCATTCAGGCCGCTATCAAGCGTGCGGCGAAGGCGATGGTTGCGGCTGGGCCGCCCTCCAAGGAACTCGCCCGCACAACGGAGCCTGCCTCGGCCGGACGCTTTCGAGTTCCAGGCCATTTGGAGGGCCAAGCCGGCCCTGTGCGGGCTTCCCAGGACGCCGCGGAGAAGGAGGTGGTCGCATGACAACCTTCACAAAGGTTCCGAAACAGGTCGAAGAGGTGTTGGAAAACTGGAATGCGACGACCTCCCGCAGGAACTTGCTTAAGAGCGCAGGCCTGCTGGTGGTGAGCTTCAGCGCCGCCGGCACCGGCCCGCTCACCCCGGCAGCGAGAGCCCAAGCCGTGGCGTCGGCTGCGGGTCCGTATCCCGACCCCGACTTCAGACAGCTCGATTCGTGGATCGTCATCCATGAGGACAGCACTGCGACCTTCTATGTCGGGAAGACGGACTGCGGCCAGGGCACCGGGACAGGTTTCCGGCAGTTGATGTCCGATGAACTGGACATCGCCTACGACAAGACCACCTGCATCATGGGCAGCACGGACATTACAGTCGACCAGGGCGGCTCCGGCGGATCGACGGCGATGGAGAGGGACGCATGGCCCATGCGGCGCGCCGCGGCCGAGGCTCGGCGGGTGCTGCTGGAGATGGGATCCGCACGGCTTGGCGTGCCGGTCGATCAACTTGCCGTTAGCGCGGGCGTGATTACGGTGAAGGCCGATCCATCCAAGCGCGTCACTTACGGACAACTGGTTGGCGGAAAGAGATTCAATGTCACGCTGACGGGGAACAATGTTAACGCGGCCACCGGCGTGGCCCAAGTCAAGCCGGTCGGGGATCTCAAATTCACCGGCCAGTCTCCGCAGCGCTACGACATTCCCGCCAAAGTGGACGGTTCGCTGAAATGGGCCGTGGACGTCAAGCTGCCGGGCATGGTGCATGCGCGCAACGTGAAGCCGCCGGTCGCGGGCGCGAAGTTGCTTAGCATCGACGAATCTTCCGTGCGAGGCCTGCCGGGATTCATCAAAGTAGTGAACAAGGGCAACTACGTCGCGGTGGTGTGCGAACGCGAAGAGCAGGCGATCAACGCGGCCAGACAGCTAAAGGCGAACTGGGAGAAGCCGGCCACATCGCCCTTCCCATCCTCGGAAAACCTGTTCAAGTACATGCGCGACGCAATGCCCACGTCCAGCTCCAACCCGATTGTGGTGGGAACTCCGGAGACGGCGATGGCAGGCGCGGCCAAGGTTATCGAAGCCGATTACGAGATCCCGTTCCAAGGGCACACGGCGATCAGTGGGGCGCACGCCACGGCGGACCCGTCGAACGGCCAGATGACGATCTATTCGAATGACATGAAGTCGTATGGCATGCGCACGGGAGTGGCCGCTTTTCTGGGGATGCCGCGGGATAAAGTGCGCGTCGTCTGGATGGAAGGCCCGCAAGGGTTCGGCCGCACCGCCGCTGACGATGCGGGGTGCGAGGCGGCCTACCTGGCCAAAGAGATCGGCCGGCCGGTTCGCGTTCAGTGGATGAGGAACGAAGAGACGGCCTGGGATACGAAGGCTCCGGCATTCGCGGTCAAGATGCGCGGAGGGTTGGATGCCGCGGGGAACCTGGTGGCGTTGGACTACAACGCCCTGGCCGCCGACTACAACCACCTCGGCTATAACGAGCCGGATACCGTACTGATCGCTCAGCTCCAGGGGATCAGACGCGCCAGGCCCGCCGCAGGCAGCGCGGCCACGCCCTCTGAAATGTACGCGATTCCCCATCGCCGGATGGCGATGCAGGTCGTGAGCATGCCCCTGATTTGGGAGACGCCGCTTCGCACCGGAAACCTGCGAGATCCCAATGGTCCACAGTCGACGTTCGCCTCCGAATCGTTCATCGACGAGCTGGCGGCAGCGGCGAAGGCCGATCCGCTGGAATTCCGCATGAAGCTGCTCACGGCCAGCACCGCTGAGGACACGGGATTCAAGCGCGCCCGGTCCATTGCGGCCATCAAAGCGGCGGCGGAAGCGTACGGGTGGGACAAACGTCCTTCTCCGAAACCACGCGGCTCGGGGGACATCCTGACCGGACGCGGTATTGCATACGCGTTCCGCGGCCAGACCATCGCCGCGGAGATCGCCGAGGTTGAGGTGAATCGCCGAACCGGCCATGTCTGGGTGAAGCGGCTGGTGTGCGCGCACGACTGCGGACTGATGGTCAATCCCGAGGCGCTGCGTCACACGGTGGAATGCGCGATGCTCCACTCGTTGAGCCGCGCGCTCCACGAGGAAGTGCAGTTCGACACCGAAAAGGTCACCAGCGTGGATTGGAATTCTCATCCCAGCCTGACGCATGCCGACACTCCGGCCAGGATCGACGTGGTGCTGGTGAACGGAGATCCGAATCCGAAGCGGTCCGATCTGGCGCCTTATGGAGCCGGCGAGACGGCGTGTAAACCCATGCTGGCGGCGGTCGCGAATGCGATTTATGATGCGACCGGCGTTCGTCTCCGACGAATTCCATTCCGGGATGCGCGCGTGCTGGCGGAACTCAAGACTGCGCGCGTTTAACTAAGGACCAAGGCACAATCCGATCCATGGCTGCCAGCCCCTCGCGCAGCAATATCGGAACCAGACTTTCGCGTTCCTTGGGGACTCACTTCAACAGGTAGGGCGTTTGCCAGCCAGGTGGCTTCGGGCCCATCCTTGCCAGCCGCGGCAAAGGGGGGGCCGGACGGACCGCCGCCGCCGGGCGGGGGTATCGCCGGCAAGGGTGTACCGCAGGAACAGGTCTGGACCAAGGCAAAGTAGGGTTCCGGACCATGTGGTTCTATCATTCTTTATGGCGCCGTAACGACTCGGGGTGAGGCTGAGGACGCAAAAGGGGGTTTTCGTTCCCAGTGCCGCGACGGCGGAATTCGCGGAAGTCAGTAAGCCTGACCGCGATTGTCGACGTAGGTCACCACGATATTACCAGGCTGATCGAGGCTGAAAAAGACGCGCCACTTGCCGATGCGCAGGCGATACCGGCCTTTCAGCACGCCCTTGAGCGCCTTGACATCGCCGCGACCGTCCGCGGCAAACGCTTCCAGGGCGTGAACAATACGCGTTGCGTCGGAGCGGTCCATGTGGGCGAGTTCCCGCAGAGCCGCAGGCTTATAGACGAGGAGCCGTTTCACAGACCTAGCTGTTGCTTCAATTCGCCGTGAGAGATATTCTCTCCTCGTTCGGCTTCGGCGGCCAAGATGCGTGCGGCGGTCTCCTCGTCGACTTCTTCTTCGGGAGCCATTGCGAGGCGGCGGCCGAACTCCTCATCGCCGATGGGCTGTCGGGGGGCCAGAAGGGCCAAGAGCGCGTGGACCTGCTGGGTAGGTAGGGCGTCGATGATCTCATGAAGGCGGTCCAGTTCACTCATGATTCGCTCCATTGCCGACGATGCACCACGGCTTCAGTATACCGAGATACGGAGAAGGCGGCTCGCGAGCCAATTGGTCGCTGCCAAACTTGCAACCGGCTCGCGAAGACGCATAGCCGGTTGGTGAAGCATCCCCGAGACTACTGCTGACGCTGGTCGAGCCGACGCGCCGGCCAGGATCGACGTCGTGCTGGTGAACGGAGATCCGAATCCGAAGCGGTCCGATCTCCCTCCCTATGGAGCCGGCGAGACGGCGTGTAAACCGATGCTCGCGGCGGTTGCGAATGCAATCTACGATGCCACTGGGGTTCGTCTCCGCCGGGTTCCCTTCCGGGATGCGCGCGTGCTGGCGGAACCCAAGACAGCGCGCGTTTAGACTGGGAGACTACGCGTAGATCATGAACTCCAGCAGGTTACCGTCCGGGTCGCGGACGTAGACGCTGGAGGCGGCCTTCTGTCGCCCGCCCTGCCGCGCCACCGGACCTTCGACGATCTTGGCCCCGCCGCGGTCGAGCATGGCCTTGAGCGATTCAGGCGTTCCATCCCACACGAAGCACAAGTCGCCACACGGCGGCTTAGCAGCCGGAGCCCGCAGCGTGAACGTTTCGCGCTGCCACGTCGCCGGACGATGAAAATTGATCATCTGACTGCCGATGTACACCGAACATGCCGTCGCGTTCTCGGTCACCTGCAATCCCAGTCCGCGATAGAACGCCAGCATCGCGTCGGTGTTCTGCATGGGGAGAGCGACGTGATCGAATCCCCGGATGCCGCTCGCGGGTTGCGCAGCCGCCCCTGGAGTGGCTGCCGCTACGACTGTTCCGCCAACGAATCCTCGCCGCGAAATACTGCGCGATTTTCTCATGCCTTCAATTCTCGCAGAACCTCCCGTATTCGTGGATGGATACGCGCACTGTTCTGTCGCGTATAAAATGATTCGTGTGGATCAGAGATCTTCCGATTCTCCTCCCGAAGCCGATGTTCGCGGCGGCGACCACGAACCGATGCTGTACTGCCCGGTGTGCAGCCTGCGGTTGACCGAGCGGAAGTGCAAGCTGTTTTGCGAGCGTTGCGGGTACTTCATGAGCTGCGCCGACTACTATTGATTTTCCGCGCCATCGTGGGCCGGGACTCCTCATCGTGTCCGATGCTGAGCCGTTTGGCGGCGCGAAGAAAGGCGCGGTGCTGCTGATAGAGCCAGTGAGCGGAAGCATTTTTGCAGTTGGCGTAGACCGCTCCATCACTGTCGCGGTTCGGAAGCTCCCTTCTGAACCGCGCGCGACAGCAAGCGGCGGTCGTCTACTTTTGTTCGTATAGCTCGATCTTGAATCCGTTGGGGTCTTCCACGAAGATGTTGCGGATCGTTGGACTGAACTGAGCGGGGAGGCCACCCGCCGAAATCACGGGAGTGCCGGCTCCTTTCAGGCGCCTGAGCAGGCCGTCGAGATCTGAGACGCGCAGGGCGATCGCCGGCGTTCCGGGGTCGGGCACCTGGCGCCGAAAGGTCGCGCCATCGAGCCGCTTGAACTCCCAAAACTGCATCAAAGCCTGGGTGCCCGGAACTACAGCCGTCATCATGCGGTGCGGGACTCCAGAGGGCAGATCCAGAGCGTCGCTCAGGTCTGTGTCGGATTGGAACTCGGCCAAGCCATGCAGATCAAAGCCCAGCATCTCGTGATAGAACTTGGCGGTCTCCTGGATGTCGCGCACCGCTAGACCCATGGAAGCTCCTGGCTCGGGGCTCTCGACCAGTTCGATCAAGTACCCATCGGGATCGCGAACCACCACCATGCGCGCATCGCGCATCTTCACCGGTACGCCGGAGCGCGTGACTACGGACGCTCCCGCTTTCTTCACTGCAGCAAGCGCCGCGTCGATGTTGGGTGTCTCGACGATAAGCGTGGCCGCGCCTGGATCCCACGGGTGCGGTTGGCCAGGGTGGAGTTCGATGTCGCCGCCAAAGTTGGTTAGCTCAAAGCCGAAGGGCGAACCCGGGAACCTCAGCATGGCGACCTGGAGCTTGGCGCCCGGCACGTTCAGCAGCGCCGGAACCGCGGGATTCGGAGGCCTCGGAGGCGCGGGACTTTCCAAGCCAAAGGCCTGGACATAAAACTGGACGGTCCGATCCAAATTGGCGGTAGCGTGGATCCAATCGTTCATCCCGATCGTCTGCGCGGGCGCGGCGCCGCTCATCACGGTCAGGACGAATGGCGCGAGGAAACGCATGGAGAGATCATATACTATCGCCTACTCGACGAGTGTGCCTGCCGTCAACGCAAATTGCGTAAGCCTTCCGTGAGCTCGATTGAAGTACCCCAAGGATCAGTAACGGCCGCGATCCCCATGCTGTCGAGTTCCGCGACTCGCCGATAAGGCTCCGTGAGCTTGATCCCCTTGGCTTCGAGCCTTTTTGTAAATTCCTGGAGGCTTTTGACTTCGAATCCGACGTGATCGATGGCGCGGCCTTTCGTGCCGACCAGAACCTGGTCCGGCAACCAGCTAAAGAAGTTCAGCATATAACCGACACCGGGGAGGTCGGCGCCGATGAAGTAGTCCGTCTGGCCGGGCCGGAGCGTCGCATCGAAGGCCTTCATGTACCACTGCTGCATCTCCACGAACTGCTTGTTGACGAAGTGAACATGATGATGCATGATCGGCGGGGCGTTCGCCGAGTCGTTGGTGACCAACTCGACCTTCACGCCATCCGGACCTACGATGTAGGAGAATTTGCCGTAGTTGCCTGCGGTGGGAGGGCTGGCGGCCTGGCCCGGCGCAGGCTCGCGCCCAACCGTCAAACGGTAGCCGTTGGCGACGACCTTGGTTGTCATCGCAGGGACGTCGGGCACGGCGAAGCCGATATGATCGAGCGTGGTGCCTATGGTGGGACCAGTCGGAGGCTGCTTGCGGAGGAAGAGGAAGACGCCAGGAAACCTGATCACGTCAACGCCTTCGGACCCGAACTTGATGGCGGTCCCCCCCAGCGTGTCCACCCAGAACTTCTTGTGCTCTTCGACGCTGGTGACGTTGAGGTGATAGTGGCCCACCACAACTGGGGCGTCCTTATTGAGGATTTGCGCAAAGGCATGCGATGCCGGCTCCAGTACCAGCAACGCTGTGACAATCGCGCCGGAGACTTGATTCATGATCGCTCCCTCTTCCTGGACGAGTCCGCGGCTAAAGACATGCAGTTCGCCCAATTCTACTGCAAAGGAAGGCTCAACGCCTGTATGATACACAAGGCGGCCAAAATGGTCGCCGGCAGCGGGGAGGGCAAACGGACAATGAATTCACGACGCGCGATGCTCACGGCCACTGCGGTTTCTCTGTTGCTAGCGGGCACGATTCGCGCCCAGTGGTTGAACTATTCGACGCCTGGAACTCCTCGCCTTCCCGATGGCAAGCCGAACTTGTCGGCGCCGTTGCCGCGCGCGGCGGATGGAAAGCCCGACTTGTCCGGTATCTGGGCCGTCGAATGCACCATCTACGGCCGCGATACATGTTTCATACGAAGCCTGTTCTTCGATCTGGCCAAGGATCTCAAACCGGAGGACGTGGAGATGACGCCATGGGCGTCTGCAATTCAACGGCAACGCGAAAGCCGCGATCATGTCGACGATCCGTACGGCTACTGCCTGCCACCGGGTGTTCCACGGATAGACTACTCGGGCGGCCCGTTCAAGGTGCTTACCACTCCTGGAGTCACAGCGTTTCTGTACGAGACGTTAGTTGGCATGATCTTCCGTCAGGTGTTTACAGATGGACGGCCCCTTCCGGAATCGAGCGAACCTACTTGGTTGGGGTACTCGGTGGGCCGGTGGGACGGCGACACGTTTGTTGTCGATACGAATGGCCTGAAGGACGGCGGCTGGCTGGATACCAAGAAGGGCCGTCCGAACAGCGACGCACTTCGCGTCACAGAGCGGTTCCGGCGCACGGATTTCGGCCACATGGAGCTCACCATCACGATCGACGATCCCAAGGCCTACCTGAAACCGTGGACCGCGAAGGCCATGCTGAATCTCCTGCCCGACACCGAACTTCTCGAAGCGTTCTGCGACAGCCACGAGCAGACAATGGAGCACAGGCGCATCACGCCTGCGTCGCCCGAGCCACCGAGCCCACGCGCCCCCGCTGCGAGCAAATGACAGACACGCCGTGAAGCAAAGACGACCCGCTCTGCAGTGGAGAGCTCTTCCCCCCACCGACAGACTTATTTCCCTTTATTGATCCAATCGGCGATCGCCTTCCAATCGGGATCGTCCTTGGAAAGGAATTGCCGGCCTCCGCTGTGAAACTCGTCGCCGCCAGCTTCGTGCGCCAGGGGATGAATCAGGAGCAGGCTCGCTTCCGGCTTGGCCGGGTTTACCAGCTTCGACACGGACTCGAAGTTGCGGCGCGACTGTTCGTCGGTCCAGGTGCTTCCCTCCGCAAGCGGTTGCAGACGGAAGGAATTGTTGGACGCGCTGTGGCACGCGACGCATCGTGCGTGGCCCGCTCGTTTCTTGGCAAAGATTGGCTCAACCGACTTTTTGTAGGCGTCGTAGTCGAGAGATTGCCCGATCGCCAGAGGAGTTATCGAAGCGATCGTTGCAAGAAGTGCCAGCCGCATGAAAGTCATATACCCAGGCTCCTTCCCTTCATCCAGCCGACCATGGTATCAGATGGCGGACGGTAGTGGCGCGAATGGTTCCGCCACCGCCGCCCGCCCCGCTATCTTCATCTCCTATCCCGCCATCACCTTGACTCCGATGTCTTTTCCGGATAGACTGCACCCAGTCTCTTTAGGAGCGCTTGACGACTATGCACATGACCCAGATAACGTTCCGTTCGATGTTTCTTGGACTTCTTCTCGCTCTACCCCTGGCGGCGAGCTCGGTTCGTATCATCCAGACCAACAGCGCCGGAGACGATGTCTCCATCATCGACCCTGCCACGAATAAAGTGGTCGGAACGATCACGGGTATCGAGGTTAACCACGGCGCGGCGGCCGCCCCGGACGGAAGCCGTTACTACATCAGTAACGAAGGAAGAAGCACGCTCGATGTTGTCGATTCAAAGACTCTGAAGATCACGCGTAGCATACCCCTCAGCGGCCACCCGAACAACATCTCAATTAGCAAGGATGGAAAGCGCGTCTACGTCTCTATTGCCGTGGCGCCGGGCGCGGTGGACGTGATCGACACGACGTCGCTTGAAAAGGTGAAGAGCATTCCTGTCAAAGGGGCCGTGCACAACACCTACGTCACGCCGGACGGCAAGTACGTGGTCAGCGGCTCCATTCAATCGAAGACCATCACCGTCATCGATCAGAAGACCGAGGAGGTCGCCTGGACCCTCGAGCGGGACTTGGGAATCCGGTGCATGGCATTCACTACGAATCCCGATGGATCGACCAAGTGGATCCTGTTCCAGCTTTCGGGCTACAACGGATTCGCGGTGGTGGACTTTGCGACTCACAAGGAGATCAATCGAGTCAAGAATCCCGATCTCCTTCCGGGGAAGGCGCCATTCATGTATGGAGGGAACGAATCCCACGGCTTGGCGGTCACACCCGATGGAAAGACGTTGATCGTAGATAGCAGGCTGAACACTGAGATCTACTCGTATTCTCTGCCGGACTTGAAGCTCATCGGGAGGACCGAAGTGGGCAAATCCCCCGACTGGGTGACGATCACGCCGGACAGCAAGACGGCTTACGTGGCCTGCGCCGCCTCGAACTACGTCTCGGTGGTGGACATCAAGTCCATGAAAGAGGTCACGCGGATTCCGGTCGGCGAAGTTCCGAAGCGGAACATCACGGTGGTTCTCCCGTAATCGGAGCGTGGCTTCGGTTCTCGTGAAATAGAAGCTGGGTTAAGGCCGTTCACCACTTCAGACGACCTGGGTTGACGGTCACTCACTTGGAGCGATTGGTCTGCAATTGAACTCCCGCCTGGTAGGCGTGATCTCCGAGGTCCCGGCAGTAGCGCACCGTTCCAATCGCGGGGGTCGTTCCAATCCGCAAATCCACGATGGTGCCCGGCTGCAAGAAGATGGTCGTGCGTAAGCCGTAGCCGTTCTTGGATGTATCCACAACTTCAACCGCGATCCGTTCGAGGGATAGCGGGCAGAGCGTTTGAAGCGAAGCTGGGCTTCTCCCCGATACCCGGCGCTCCCAGCTCCTACGGGATTTTTGACTCTCCCCCAATGCAGCCAGCCGGGTGACCACTTCGCCGATTAGCCGGTCTTTGCACTTGGTGCATTCGAGTATGTGGGATCGAATGTAGGACGCACGCGCCGAGCCCAGAGTCTCGCCTACGTACTGGTTCAGGTCTTCGTCCTGGATGTGGACCATGTATGGCACCTCTTGTATTGTCGGCACTTTGGAGCCGCTACTTTACGGCCCGCTTACTGTCCACAGGCTCGGTTCCGGCAATATCCCAGATGTAGCGGCGCGAGAAGTCGTGGGCTTGCCAAGAGATGGCGATTTCGGGTAGGTGGGCTATTTTGAGCCCTCGCCGGATTTCTTTTCCCAAAGGGACGCGTCTTTTAGCCGAGTTAGCATTCGGTCCGATAGTTCACGGAGTTCAGCTTGTTCGCGCTCGTCGCGTTCGCGTGCGCGCTTCCTACGCTTCAACACGAGCCGCACGTATCCCAGCCCCGCTAATATAGCGACGCAAACTGGCACTAAGATAGCAACGTGCACCGGGCCTAAGCATATCTCAAATCACCAGGCCGATGCCACTCTTTTCAGCCACTATTCTTCGGCTTCGAGCGGGGCTACCAGGTCCGGGCGGCTCGCCAGGTCGCGAGTAGATCCGGTGATCCGATAAAGGATTGGAAAACTGTGTTGAAGCGGTTGACGGGTCGGTCACCATGGGCGGCGTACTCGGCGACGGTTGAGCTGGATTCGAGAAAGAGCCTCACGCGCCGGATGGGGACTTCCATTGAGATCAGCTCTGCTCTTTGCTCGCCTGAATCGGCGTTGTTTGTGAACAGCCGTGATCGGCCTGAAAACTGCATGTATGATTGGATAGTGCGACTTAACTTATTCGAGGCCGATACATGTGCTTTTTACCGGCTTCGCCGGTCGTCCGGGGGCGAATGGGGTGAAGGGTGGCGGAGTGCCAATCTTGCGAGGAGGGAGCGACATGATCCGAACACTCAAGAAGACGCCCTGCATTCGACTGGCTAGCGTGGCGATGTTGTTGACCATCACCGCGGTGGCCAGCGCACAATGGGACCCATATCCGTGGAAGAGAGTGCCGCGCACTCCCGATGGCAAGGTCGATATGAATGCGCCGGCGCAGCGCACGCCTTACGGCAAGCCCGATCTGTCCGGCTTCTGGATGCCGGAAAACGCGGTCAAGCACCTGCTGAACCTCGCCGCCGACCTGCAGCCGGAAGACGTGCCGCTCAAGCCGTGGGCGCGGGACCTCTACAATGAGCGCATCGATAACAACGGCAAGGATCACCCCGGCGCGTCCTGCCTGCCATCCGGCATTCCGGAAAAGGACAACATTCCGGACGGCCTGAAGTTGGTGCAGACCGAAGACCTGACGCTGCTGCTGCACGAATCCCGCACGATCTACCGGCAGATCTTCACTGACGGACGGCCGCTGCCCAAAAATCCGCAGCCGACATGGATGGGGTATTCGATCGGCCATTGGGACAAGGACACGTTCGTCGTAGAGACGATCGGACAAAACGGCAAGACTTGGCTGGACATGCGAGGGTTGCCAGGAACCGAGGCCCTGCGCATCACCGAACGTTTTTCCCGGCCGAGGATCGGGCACATGGACATCGAGGTCACCATCGACGATCCGGAGGCGTATACGAAGCCGTGGACCGTCAAGCTGGCCTGGCGACTGGTACCCGATACCGATCTCATCGAGAGCATCTGCGAAGAGAACAACCGGGACCCCGCGCACATGGTCGGAAAATGACGCCGACCGAAAACTGCGCGGCGTTTACCGCGTAGTGTAAGGCACTGTGCATCAATAAGTGCTCCATTTATGGTATCGTGGAGTGGTGGCGGGTGCCCTTGGTCCAGAGCAGAGTATTGCGCAGCGTTATAGGGACCTTTCACCGGTTCTGAACGAACAGGGGTTGCGGCGATTCGCGGCTACTGAGGCGCAGTCATACGGTCGAGGTGGAGTG
>Ga0182024_10004036_pt1 | contig 34207 bp, 29 predicted proteins | sample P32metaG_FD_120480 | JGI IMG/M metagenome (GOLD analysis project Ga0182024, IMG submission 120480) | Permafrost microbial communities from Stordalen Mire, Sweden - P3-2 metaG (Illumina Assembly) | ecosystem: Environmental > Terrestrial > Soil > Wetlands > Permafrost | place: Sweden: Stordalen... | reverse complement strand
CAATCTCCAGACGGCTTGGCTTTAGGGGTAGCCCAATGGACTGTCTGTAACCCGCTGCTTGACCAACCCTGCGTCTTGCCCGGAATTTTGCCCCATGCCTGCAAAACAGATAGCGACCAAGAGAAGCACCAGGAGAACAATGAAAACCTTCGTGTTTTTCCAGTCTTTATCTTCTGATATCCTAGCAACGGTCATTGCAACCTCCCAAACTCATAACTATTTTTTCTGTATGCTGGGCCACTATTTCATTAACTGGTCAAGCAGTTTAACCACTCGGGTGTCTTGTGGGTCCAAGTTCAAAGCTTGACTGAGCACTACTTTAGCTTCAGTGGCCTGTCCATCGATATCCAGAACTCGACCTAAATTATAGTAAGCGTTTTCATAATCGGGTCGAAAGGCAATCGCAGTTTTATATTCCCCAATAGCATTTTTTGCATCGCCATTGGCAGACATCGCATTACCGAGCACTACATGGTAAATCGGCTGTTTTGCGTCAAGGACCACCGCTTTTTGGGCTTCTGCCAGGGCTTCTTCCTTTTGCCCTTGATCGAGAAGGACAACGCTGAGGTTTGAATGGGAGTAAGCCAGGTTGCCGTTTAGTTTGACAGACTGACGCAAAGAGGACTCAGCCCCCTTCAGATCTTCGTTCTGGCGCAGGGCCCAGCCGAGATCGTTTTGCGCTTCAGCGTCGGCAGGGTGCTCACTGACCCGTTTTCGGCACGCCTCCAGAGCAGGGGAGCCCTGGCCGCCGGATTTCCAGTTTCCAGATCTACCCTCTTGACCGGATTCTTTGGCTGAACAAGCCGAGCCCACCAAGCTTGAAACGATTAGGGCTAAAGACAATAATGCCTTGGACATACCAATACCTCATCCTACTCGGGAATGCCGAACAAAGCCCAGAAACACAGCCACAGGCCGGTTGCCACGCCCATCAAAGCGAACAGAACTGATTCAACCACGTTTTTGGCATCATCAAGGGATTGCTTAACAAAAACTAGGCCGCCGCCGAGGAAGACAGAGCCGACCACAAACATCAAAATTCTTTCAATAATAAGATTAGTCACCACATCTGGTATCAGCCTGCAGTCGGAGTGTTTTTAACTTCAGTTTCGGATTCGGCCGGGTCAGATGCAGCCGGCTCGGTGATCACACTTGCAGCCGGCTCGGTGATCACACTTGCAGCCGGCTCGGTGGTCACACTTGCAGCCACCTCTGGTGGATTCTCTGCGGTGGTCTCTGCCATGGCAGTCTTTTCAGCAGATTCGGAAGGGGCAGATTCAGTCGTGGCAGGGGTTGTCGTCTGCGACTGGGTTTCCTTTTTGGGTCCGTCATAAGCATCGGAAGCTTGCTCCAGAGACATAGTTGCCGTCGTCTTGGCTGGCATTGCTTTGTACACGATCAGGCCGATGATACCGCCAGTGATCACGACAAATCCGGCAATCCATTCGAAGTAGAGAGTATTTCTCTGCCCCTCACTCATTAGAGGCGCATTGCCAGTGTATTCTTTGCTCTGTCGATCAGTCTTGCTGGCCGGGGGTACCGCCGCGGAAGGATTTGTCGCGGAAGGATTTGCCGCACTAGGAGCAGCCGGCGTGCCAGACTTTTTGGAGGTCGCAGGCGTAGTTTTGGTCGCAGGCGTAGTGGAGGTCGCAGGCGCTGTAGTAGTAGCACCGGAGGTAGTACCAGCCTTACTCTGCGTTTTGGCAGTTTGAGCGGAACATAAAAGATTGGCGGAGGCGAACGCGGTCAAGACTGCAAAACTCGCGAATCGCAAAAATTTCGAAATCAAATCAAAATCCTCTAAGAAAGATTGAAGGCGGCCATCCCCATTGTAGACCTAAATTTTCTCAGAGCAATCCCGGAAAACGAGGAGCTGCCGCCCCTTGCTCAAATATGACTGGCACCCGTTTCCGGCCCCATGACCCTTTCTTGTTGTCAAACACTCCGGGAATCTCGTACGAGCACTTGCTACAGCGTCCATCTTTAATCAGATACTTGCCAAGCTCATACCAGTCACGCTCAATCAGGCACTGACCGCATCCTGGGCAATAAGTGCTTTGCCGTTCTACATCGTAAACGTTGCCAACGTAGGCGTATTTGATTCCCACCTTCTTTGCTTGCTCCCAGGCGCCAATCAGCGTCTCGTGAGGCGTCGGCGGTCGATTCTGGAGGCGGAAGTCCGGATGAAAGGCGGTAAAGTGGACAGGCACCTCTTCGCCCAGATTGGAAACGATCCAGTCGCACATACGCTCTAACTCATCCGGGGCGTCATTCTCTTCAGGAATGATCAGGTTTGTAATTTCAAACCAGACATTACTTTCATGCTTCAGCCATTTGAGCGTGTCTAAAACCGGCTCCAGGTGGGACAAAGTCAACTTCTTATAAAAACCCTCTGTAAAAGCCTTCAGATCCACGTTAGCTGCGTCCATAACCGAATAAAACTCCGGTCTAGCCTCGGGTGTGATGTATCCGGCCGTGACGGCAACGGACTTTATGCCCAGCTGATGACAGGCAATAGCGGTATCGATGGCGTACTCGGCCCAGATCACAGGATCATTGTAAGTAAAGGCAACGCTGCTGCAACCAAGCCGTTTAGCGGACTGGGCAATTTCTTCGGGTGTTGCGCTTTCACTGAGCTGTTCGATTTCGCGCGATTTGCTGATCGACCAATTCTGACAAAATCGGCAACCAAGGTTGCATCCGGCTGTGCCAAAGGAAAGCACGCTTGAGCCAGGTAAGAAATGATTGAGCGGTTTCTTCTCAATCGGGTCAACGCAAAACCCCGTGCTCAAGCCATAAGTGGTGAGCATCATTTGGCCGCCGATATTCTTCCTGACAAAGCAGAAACCACGATCTCCGTCTTTCAAGACGCACGCGCGCGGGCAGAGATCACAAAATATTTTCTCGTCTTCTACCGGGTGCCAGTAGCGGCCAGGCAGCCCTTTTGGTTCATCATCACGATCAATTTCAGCAGACATGCATAATATCCGGGGGTTAAGTAACTGATCTCAGTATATCCAAAGAGCTGTCGTGCCGGAGTTGCCTCATTGCCGCCAACTCAACAGTCTAATCTGCAGCTGGATCGACCCAGCAGATCGAGTCCAGGCACTCTTTGATCGATGGCAGTAGGGCATCGAACTTGTCTGGTGGGGCGACGAAATAAATCTGTTGCACAACAGTTCCATCCTTTCCAGCATCAATGAACATCTCAAAACTTTCGTATTGATTAGCTTGCCAGCGCCCTTGCACAACCAACACTCTGCGACCGTTAAATGTGCTGGTCCCCGCTGAAAAAATATGGAACCGAGAATCGTCGGCAATGTCAGCGAGCACGTTTCTGATCCCAGCCAGGTCGTCTTGCGCCAAGGAGCCTTTATCCGTTTGCAGAAGCGCTCGAAACGCCTGTCCGTCGCGTACTGAGATGGGCGTGCCTCGATAGTAAAAGCCTAGTTGCACCTCAAGATCATCAGAAGGAGTAAAAATGATCATCGATGACAGATCCACATTGTTTTGTTCTGTCCGTGACCAGCCTTCAGGCACTTGCATGTCTTTAATTTGGCCAATGCCGAATCTGCTCATAGTCATGGTCATGGCTTACCTGGTCTCCAACCGTTCATGCTGTCGTAGAGTTGCTGCAACGTCAAACGAGTATCCTTGCCAGTCACAGCATTGACCTGGACATGATCGGCACTTCGCCCTCAGGAGTTCAACATGCTGACTTTGGTCTGATTTAGATCAATCACCCTGTGTCCGTTTTGCACCAGTATTGAACCATCAAGGTTGTGAACATATTGCATATCGATATCTTTGATAAAAACAGCATGCCGGCGAGCCTGCAGTCCGCGACTGTCGGGGAAGTTGTCCATCACCCCGCCCGCACCGCCGGCGGCACCATAGCCTGATGTCTGCCAGAACGGGCTGTTGCGCACATCGATGTCAGCAACGCCGTGAACGCCGTCGGCCTGCATTTGCCGCAAAACACGACCAAGGTCGGCAGCGCCGCCAATCACTTGATTGCCCAGGCGCACGGGTACGTCAGCTGTGCCGCTGACATCGGCTGTGAGCCAGAAGTTTTGTTGCTTTCCGGTCAGTTTTTGATACATGGTCTCCAGATCTGTGCCGTCAACAATATTGGGGTTGCGCAACGGCTCCAAGACTCCGCCGCGATTGAAGACGATAGTGCGACCTTGCAAATTGTTGGCATGCACTTGCGCTTCATGATCTCCTCGATCCATATATTTGACGGCGCCGGCAGAACGCTCTTCCAACAGCAAGTTCAACGCAGTTTGTTGGAATATCTTGCTCACCCACGAGCGATTGTTATCTCCCAATTCTTTGATCGGATTTGGCAAGCCCCGGCGCAAGTTCGCTGCCGCCTGATCATCAATTTGGAGAGTGCCAGTCTCATTGAGGTCAATACTCTTTCCGTCAGCATTGACGTATCGCCCAGTGGAAGCAGCATCGGCAACGATTCGTACATATTCACCAGGGTCTTCGGACGCAACCTTCTTTTCCAGAGCCGCAACCGTGCAGGTTTTCCTGCTCCTAATTTTTCCATCGCTGCTGCCTTGATCAATGACTGCCGGATTCATTACCTGTTGCAATGCTTCTTGGGCCAGCACGGCCCTTTCAGTAGGCTTGAGCAGGGCGTTAGGATCTTCGGACAACAGCCGGTTGAGCTGATGCAGCACTTGACCTTGCTGCTCTTGCGTTAAGCTACTTGCTTCCAGCGCCCTCAACATGCCTTTGAATCTCGGCACATCTTCGGCCGGCAACTGCACTTCGCTCATCTGATCGATTCTTGTTTTCTCGGCATTGAGATTGATCTTCTTTGTTTCGAAGCGAGCGTCTGTGCCAGGAGCAACCGATGCACTGTCCTGACTGCCATCAGGGCGGTAAATAGTTTCCTGTCTGAAGCCATTACCTCTATCCTGCGTCAAATGCAGACTACCGTCCCTTTCCAGAGACCAACTCATTCCAGGCGACTGCGGGTAAGGTGTATTGCCGAAAAAAACTTGTTGGATCCTCCCATCGGGAGCATACTGGTAGCGGAACTGCGCCCCGTTGGCATCAGTCATGTTTATGATTCTGCCGGAGAACTCTCTCATCACGGCACCAGAATAATCGGTGATCGTTTTTGAGCCGTTTGGATCTTCGTCAATTAATCCGCGTCCGTCGTGATAGCGTATGCCACCATTTTGAGTGCGCACCACCGTACCGGCACCGTCTGCCGTGGTACCAAACACCCTTTGCTTGAATTTGCCCCAACTGGTCAATTCGGGTGTGGCAGCATCGTTGATCTCTTTATACATATTGCTTAGATCAAGCACCCGATCGGGAAATTCCGAGTGTAGAGTCGTCAACCCCTGGGGGTTGTTCTTAGCTTTTCCGAATCTGACATCATCGCCAGGAAAAACATGCACCTCAGCTCCCGGCACCACGCGAGTAAAATCGGGGGCTCCTTGCCGCTTAATGAAAGTGCCGTAGGTGGAAGGTTTATCAGGATCTTCCCGGATATAGGCGCGTCCGCTTGTATCTATGCCAACTCCCACATGTTTCCTGGAGATGGCCAAGTCGGTCGGGTCAATATCGTCTCGACCAATTAATTTGCGCTGACCGGGCATGAGCGTCACATCAGTGTTACCAATTTTGAATCGAGCTGGAGTAATGTCGCTCAAATCGAGATTTGCCCCACCGAATTCTCCCAAGCGCACCTGATCACCATATCCGACGATGACGCCACCATTACTCTCATACGGAAGAGTCACCAGAGCGCTCCACACATTAGCGCCTTTGCGTTTGATAAAGGTATTTAGGGCTCTGCCCGGGTCAGCCTTGAGATAAGGCTCACCACTGGCAGTCAAACCAAGTTGAGCGTGTCCACCAGGATTTTCAGCCGTTATAGCCGAGACAAAATTTGAGCCGACCTGGTCACGCCCGATGGGCACAGTCGCTCCGCCCGGCTTCAAAGTGATATCTGTGCGTCCGACTCTAAGGTATTGGGAGTTATCCGGAATTGCATGGCCGCCCAGATCGGTGTTCCACTTGGGCCGGAACGTAGTGATTGTCTGATCGGAGGCGCTGATCTGCGCTTCTGGCGAAGCACTGATGGCGACCGCGCCGGATTCGGCTGGTATCTCCAATGGTGCCACACCAATCGGCACTTGATTTGGTGTCACCTCGAAGGGCGCAGTATTAATCGGCACGGGATTTGGTGCCACTTGGCGCACAGCTACCAGCGCCGCCTCATTTGTTATCACCGGCACGACAGGCGGCGGCTCCAATTTGGCACCACCGGTAGTGACATCAACAGCTATCGGCGGCACTGGCTGATTCACCGTTCCGAACAGGGCCCGAGGTTCGCCGCCCTCGCCGACAGGCAGACGCGCGGTTGTTCTTGCACCACCAGAATAGTAATTTTTGTAGGCACCACGAGCATCATGCACCGCACCAAATGCGCCACCAATAATAGACATAGTGGCAGCGCTTTCAAGAGTTTGTCCAAGCGGTGCCAGCTTATGATTTTGCAAAAGCGAATCCATTTGCACATTCAGTGCGCCCGCTGGAAAACCAGCGACAGCACCGACGACAGCGTCGCTTTTGAAAATGGGAACCGTCTCGCCAAATCCCTTTAACTTTAAGGCTGATGCCGACATGACCGAGAATGTGACAGCGCCGGATAACCCGTTATACGCTCTCGATGCCCAGAAATTATGCCCCGGGCCGTCCTGCCCTGGTTGCAGAACCAGACCTGTCAATCCTCCCGTCAAAGCGGCTTCTTTTACCGAGAGACTGAATGCGCCTGTGCCTAATCTAGCCACAGCCGATTCTCCGGCGCCAATCCCCAACAGCTTCTTGCTGGCAGCGCCACCTATGGCATAGGGCACAAACATGCCGATGGCATTGCCTGTCATCACCTGAGCTTTATCAAGAAAAGAGTTGCCCCCTTCAGCGGGGCTGACAAACTGAACATGAGACTGGACGTTGGCACCAAAATGGTCAGCTATCTGGGCCAAAGCGTTGACTGGGGTCTGTAGCCCGGAATAGGCAACCGCCCTGAGAAACAAGGGCATATCATCAAGGGTATGATGTTCAGGCTTGACGGAAGCTTGCCCGTCGTTGGGCGCGACGGTTTCTTGGCGTTGGAAGGAGGGGACATCGCCCATGTTAGTAAGCTCAATTGGCAGTGCACAACTAGTACTACTTGCCCTTACTTATATGCAGTCGAATCGTTTCCTGGACAACTGCCCCAAAATTTAACCAAAAAAGCAGCAAATTGCGCTGAGGATGGTCTTTTACAAACCGTGAAAAAATTCCAACAATTTTTCCATTAAATTGGAAAACTTTGTCCAGAACCGGCCTTGGCGGGGATACACACGGGGGCGTTGCGAGAGAGAGAGATTGATTTTACAACATGGGAATGCTAGATAGCCTTAAATCAGCCGCCAGCTGGGCAACCTCGAAGATCGAGCCAGACGTCACCGGCATTCACATCAATCCTGAAACCACCAACCTCAACACCGCAATCGCTAACTCGCTGCCAGGCTTCTCCAATCCTGACGTTCACAAGGTGGCAGACCAGCCGAACACTTACCGCGACACCAAGTCAGGTGTGACATACAAGGACATGGGAACCTCAACCATCGCCCAATCCATTCTCGGCAACCAAACAACCCCGTTGGTGGAACAAGACGCCCAGATCGCCAAACCGCAACCGCAACCGCAAAAAACCGATTCTATATTCACTTATGTTCCACAGGCAGAATGGCAAAAGGTCCTTCGAGAAAGCAACGCCCAAAACCAACAAGCTACCCCAAGCGATAAACTTCCAGGAGTACAACTGGAAGTTGGCAAAGGAAACCTGAGCCCCGAACAATCCGTCAAAATAGTAGGTGACAAGCACATCCACACTGACTCAGACGGAACAGTAACCACTCAGATTGGTGGTTCCTTTACTGAAATCGTGCATCTCGGTCATACCATACTGAAGGACACCAAGCAGGGAACATTGTCCGACTTGGTGGGTAATCGCGTCGCCTTCAGCGAAAACACTCTCAACCACACGCAACAGTGGAACACAAAGCAAGGCGTGCACATCGTTCAAGAAGGCGACGAATACAAGGTTTATGATGCTCAAGGCAATCTCATCGCTCGCCGCCCCGTCTCTCTGGTCGCCTCCGAAGTAGCCCAGCAAGAGACATTGGTGAACGGCGAGCAAATGAAGCGCCACATCGGTGACGGCGCATTGGATCAAGCCAAAGCGGATCAAGCTACCATAGCGCTTCAAGCGAACGGAAAAACCGTGGTCTCTGCATCAGGCGTTGAGTGGGACGTCTATCAAGATGGCGTTACTCGCACGCTGGACAACGGAACGGCTGGTTCAATGACGGCTGGTTTGATGAAGACCGGTGATGCTTTTGTTCGTGAAGGTCAAGTCCTTGTCGTCCGAAAAGGACGCGGTGGCAAGTTCTTCATGATCGACGGCGAGAAGGCTTCGGAAATCGACGGCAAAGACGACAAGCTTAACGCATTCGCCAAAAACGCAGTCCTCCTGCTGAGCAGACTCAGCGATGGCGGCAAGTTGCAGTTTAAGGATGGCACTTTCCTCACCATTAGAGATGGACAAGTGGTGGGTGGCGAAGACAAGCCGATCGTTGACGAGCCTGTCGTCTCTCCCTCCGCGGTCAACACCGCCCCTTCCATACTGCCAACCACAGTTTCAACAGCAGCTGCTCCAAGCGACGCTGCTGTTGCAGGCACCGCCGCCGGCGACAAACAAGGACCTCAAGGAAGTGCTCCCAAGACGGTCGAAATTTCGATGGTCACCAGTGCTGCCGACGCATCCACTGCTGTTTTGTTGGGTGGCTATCATGAAAGATTCGAGTGGAAGAGCCAAGCCCAAACAATCAGTGCCGCCGGCGCTGACGCCATGGGAGCCGCTCTGGGCAAAGGCATAGAAAGTCCCCCCAAACCAGATGACTTGATTGTCAAATTTGAAGCAACACCGGAAGGTCCAAAGGTAACGACAGCCGATGTCGTCACCACTACCAAGGGCACCACTGACTTGGTCACAGGCGACTTTTTTGCCCCCGACACTAGCTTCACCGCCAAAAACGGCACCCATATCACCCGTGACGGCGACGCCAGTTTCGGAGATGGCACCACTTTCTACCATGATGGCAGAGTGAAGTTGGCAGACGGCAAAATGCTTAGCAGCGGCAGCTCCCAGGCTTCCGATGCAGTAATTTCGCAAGCGGCCGCAGCAGCCTCACAAGCTCAAGGAGTAGCGGCGATGGTAGCCGGAAAAGCCGGCAGCGGCAGCGTCACCATGGCCGACATCGCGGCGCTGCAAGACTGCATCGGCAATGTCAACGCCCTGGTGGGAGTCTGTATGAACGCCGGTAATCTTGAGCTGGCCCAGTCATTAATGGGCACCGGTGCCGGACTCGAGGGCGCCTTGAACGGCGCCATGGCCAGCTTCACCCGCAATACCACCTTCCGCGCCACCGGTTTAACGTCAGTGAATTCAGTCACCAGCCCGGCAGAAGAAGGCAGATACAACTCGATGCGTTACAAGTTTGCCGCCTGATATCAAGGCTGCTGCAATCATTCGGTGTTAGGGGATGCGCCAAGTCTCCTGGCACCGAATCTTTTGTGTCGAAATCTTTTTGTACTGCAGCTCTTTTAGTAGACAAATTTTTTTCGGAGGTCCGGCATCCCCTTCTGAGTCCCTACGTGATTTAAACGAATTCGATTAAAACTATTGTCGCCTTGCCATAGCCGAAATTCGCCGTAAAACTGTTCCAGTCAAGGCTTTTAGGACTTACTCCGCGGCTGATTTGATTTGAAAAGACTTAAACATATTCGTTTAAATCGCGTAGGGCCCAAAAACCCATCCCTCACCTTGAAAACGAAATCCAATACCTCAACATAAGCGTTTGGAATATGCCTACTCTGGTGGCGCCAATTTATACTTCTGCAAAATCTGCGGCCACAAGCCTTGCGACTTAAGGATGAGCTCGATCACTTCGCGCACGGCTCCAGCGCCACCGTTTGCTGATGTCACCACATGCGCTACCGCTTGTACTTCAATACGGGCGTCGGCCACTGCGCAACCCAACCCGGATCGTTGCATAAGCGGCGCATCGGTAAAGTCGTCGCCGATGAAAGCCGTCTGGTCGGCAGTAAGATTGGCGTCTGTCAGTATCGCCTCGTAGGTAGCCTCCTTTTCGAGCAGCCCCTGGAAAACATAGGTCATCTTCAAAATACGGGCGCGCTCGACCAGGGCAGGTGACTCTCTGCCGCTTATTACTCCTGTCTTGATGCCGACTGAATTGAGAAAATGAAAGCCCAATCCATCTTGCGTGTTAAATCCCTTAAACTCAACCATCTTGCCATCTATAGGCAGATAGGAAAGGGCACCGTTTGTCAAAACTCCATCGACATCCATGAGCAAGAGCTTTATTTTCGCCGCCCTGGCATATACATCGGGGGTGTAATTTTTCATTCTTAAACACCTGAGAAACGCTGGAATTGTACCTGTTTTGAGCAGTCAATATGAATATGTGAAATCATAAGTTCTTGAAGAATTGTCAGCTGTGCCTCTAAACTAATCTGGTACACGGCAATAATGATGGCTCAATCAACGTGACGAACAGGCGGTCATACTACAAAACACTGCCTCTGCTCGCTGCGATCATCTTAATTTCTCAGGAGCCCGTAATGTCCATGCAGCATAATGTTCTCAGCCATGTTGTGGATGTGCAAAAGCTGGATGCCGATAATCCCCATGCCGCCATCCGTGATGTCACTTCCGGCAAGGCTGCTCAAACTTTGCCCTGTGACCTTTTGGTCGTCGGTGGTGGCATGGGTGGTATCGCATCGGCGCTGGCGGCGCTGCGAAAGAAAAGCTCGCTTAAAGTAATCTTGAGCGAAGAAACCGACTGGATAGGCGGGCAGATGACAGCTCAAGCAGTGTCTGCCTTCGATGAAAACTATCTGGTCGAAACCAGTGGTGCTTGCCAAAGTTATCAGGATTTGCGCAGGCGCATTCGAAACTACTACAAAACAAATTTCACTTTGAGCGACAAGGGAAGCCAACAAGAATACTTCAATCCGGGAGATTGTTGGGTCAGCCGTCTCAGTTTCGAGCCTCTGGTGGGGTTAAAAGTGCTGCAGGATTTGCTCAAACCCTTCGAAGATACCGGCAGACTGTCCACTTTCCTGCGCTATAAAGTTGTTGCCGTCTCCTATGATTCGCCTGCCAAGAAAAAGGTTCTGCGCGCAGTCACGCTGCAAAACCTGGACAGTGGGCAGCTGGTGGAAATTCATCCCAAAATAGTCATTGATGCCACCGAACTTGGTGACCTTCTACCCCTTTGCCAGCTTCCCTATAGCGTAGGCAGTGACTCCAAAAGCAATACCAAGGAAATACACGCTCCTGAAAAGGCAGACGTTGAAAACGTACAGGACTTCACGTTTCCCTTCGTCTTGGAGCACAGGCCAGGCGAGAAGCATGCCATTGCTAAACCGGATTTGTACGACCAGTTTATGGCTAAAGGAAAATTCTCCTTCCAGGGCTACAAAGTTTTCCAATCTACACCTTCTGGTGATCGCACCCTGCTTCCTTTTTGGACGTACAGGCGCTTGATCGCCGCCGATAATTTTTCCGACGATCGTTACCGCCATGACATTTCAATGATCAACTGGGACAGCAATGACTTGCGCTTGCAAAATATCATCGACAAGGATGCCGTCACCCAGTCTGATCGGCTGGCAATGGGGAAGTTAGTCAGCCTGGGATTCTTGTATTGGTTGCAAAATGAAGCACCGCGAGATAATGGTGGCAAGGGGTATCCTGAGTTTAAGCTTTTAACGGATGTTCTGGGCACCACAGATGGTTTATCAAAATTTCCATATATCCGCGAATCGCGACGGATCAATGCCCAAAAGTCCATAGTGGAGTCAGATATAGTGGCATCTGCCAACTCAGGAGCCCGAGCCACTGCCTGCCAAGACAGTGTCGGCATCGGCTTTTACCCGGTAGACATTCACGGGCACCAGGAGATTCCCGGTGCCGGGCAAGAGACTCGCCCTTTTCAGATTCCGCTGTCAGCCCTGATTCCGGCAGACGCTGAAAACTTATTGCCTGCTTGCAAAAACATCGGCACCACTCACATCACCAATGGTGCTTATCGGCTCCACCCGATCGAGTGGGCAATCGGTGAAGCGCAGGGCACTCTGGCAGCCCGGATTTTGAAACATAAGAAGGAAGCGCAAATCCTGCTCACCGATGAAAAACACTTGCATACCTTGCAGCAAGAGTTAGTAGCCGCTGGTGTTCCCATTTTCTGGTATGACGATGTGCCGACTGCTCATGAGCATTTCGCCGCCATACAATTCGTTTCCTTCCTGGGATTGGTTGCTACCGACGAGCTCAGCCTTAGCTTTAACCCTGACGCGCCATTATCGCGCAAGCAAGCGACGTTAGCGGCAGCAAGGTTTGCCGGTCTGAGCAAGGAGGCGAAGCCGTCTTTGCCTTTGCCTGATGGATCGCAGGGGTCTGACGATGGATCGCAACCGGCGACAATCCATTTCGTAAAACATCTAGAGGCTGACGGACACCATCCATTTCACGGCGTAAAAGGAAGCGACGACACCATTTTGACGAGGTCGTCATTCTGCCAGCTCATCTATCCAATTGTGCGAAAAAAATTCTGTTACGAAGGCTGAACGACGACGATGCGATCGTCAATGGCAGCGGCAAACTTGTCGGGTTCGTCGGTGCCGATGAGAACCTTTTTGCCGTTGGAGAGACAGATTTCTACGGCATCCAGTCCATAGACGTTGTATAACCAGCCACTGCCGATAAAGTGTATGCCCCATCCTTGAAGAGGGGTTGTACGGACTGATTTGGCTGAGACTACATCGGCAAGAAGAAACGATTTCTTTATCGGTCCGTCTGCGAATTGAAGCCGAATCTCTTTGTCGTCCACAGTCACTGTTAAGGAGCGAAAAGAATAGGCAGTAGCTCCTAAAACGCCAATCAGAGCCAGACGGGCGAGAAATCCTGGTGGGGTCAGTCCCAGTGCTATCCCGGCTAATGATGCGGCAAACATCACGTTTTCGGGCACCTTCTGAGTATGTTGATAATCCATGGTCTTCTTGCCTCAAAGTGAAACGAAAATCTTAGCAGAGGCAGAGAGCAACATCGTCACTAGGCGCACCAACGTAAGGAAGCCATAGCCTGATCAGTGAGTTCCGGCAAGGCTTCGGGGCAGCGGCGGCAAAGTATACAATCTGTTTACTTAAACTTAGCTCGAAAGTTAACGAACAGGATAGCGATAAATTGTCATTGCAATCGCGGTAAGCGGGATCAAGGAGATGGTAACAACCTCCGAACCTAAGAGAATCATGTTTATCTTCGCCCCCGAATAATCTTTCAAGGCACTGATTGAATAATATGTCTGGCTGGTGTCACCACTTGCCACTTCAACAGGCAGGAAGAAAACTATCAGAAGCAACACCGGCACTTCGATCACGCTGGCGATAATGATCGCCTTGGACATGGCTTTGGCTCTGGCAGTTCTTGATACGATTACTGGTTTCATTTGCGTAGCACCACATTCGGTATCATTGGAGCGATACATGAAGACATGTTTTTCATTGTAGCAGTTGAACAACATTGTATTTGTCTGACCTGATTTTTTTGGAAAGTGGCCTTGCAAATTGAGTGGATTTTGCGCTACCTCTGCGTGCATCTTGGCTTTGCTGACACACGGGCGATCGGCTGTTCAAATTAATCGGAATTGTCAAAGAAAATCTTGAGCCAAGATGCCTAACACGCCGTACATATGCATGGTATATTGATAGTAACATTTATAAAGTTGATCCGATTGAGTCGACTTCCTGGCTAGGTGCGGGCGGACTTCCTTGGCACAGGCGCTCTTTCTATGTCGCACTGACCGACAGTTGAAACTGACTCTCGAAGCCTGGCGAAATGTCTCAATTTGCTCCATTCAAGTGTCGTAACAGCAATTTGGTCATGACGGCTGGACTCTCGCAGCTTGCAAACGAGGGTTTGCGAGAATCGTCCGATAATCGGTAGCTTACATTTCCGGTCGGCTACTAGTCAGACAACCATTAGCGCTTGCTGAATGTGAATAAATCGCCACGAGCGTTCACCTCGATCCAATGTCTGAGAATGCCCAGAAAGTCAAAAGGTCAAGGCACGCCACGCAAGTGGCTGGAAGCGTTTCGGAAAGACAGCCTTCGCGTGCGAGCACTCGATAACAACTAAGGCAATTGTATTTTGCTAAAGTAATTACTTAAAGCCTGTCATGGATCCACTTCTATGCCCCTAGACACTCTTCTTGTGATTGATCTTCAATCCGTTGGCTTTGACATCAGAGACAGGCTTGAGGACCTTCTGCACCAGGATCTGAGTCTGGCCCTCAATGGCACCCTGCTCTTTGACTGGCCGAAAATTGCTGAACAGTTATTGGACTATCCTCGTCCCATAGTCTGGATACATCTGGATCATGACCACAAAACAGGACTGGATTTGATAAAACGCTGTCATGAAATCGTCTGGCAGGTTCAGCCTCCTTCCGCGCATGTTATAGCGAGCTCTTTTGCGCCGAAAGCGGAGCTAGTTACCAGTGCGTTCGAGCAAGGTGCGGTGGACTTTTGTGATTTGGCTCGCTTTGGAGCTTGGACCATCCAAGAAAAGATCAATCCCGGCAACGTGCCTTCTTATAAACCCGGCTCCAGCCATGGCTTTGGCAGCGGCATCAAGATCTTCACGCCGAAGCAAGATATCTACATCTGACGTGTTGCGAACCGCCGACTCATCTACTTTGGCTACCCATGCGGCAACTGCGCTTCCCTCGATGACGGCGTAAGGAACACCCGCTTTTTCAAGGGCCGCAGCAGCACGCAGAAGCCGCTGGCGGACTTTTCCCACGGCGCTGACCATTCTTTCGAAAGAAAATTCACCGAGTGGTTTTGATGACATACCGTTGATCATACATGACAAGAATCCACTAACCAGTGCTGAGCGCCCGAGCATCATCCAAAGCTTCGCATGACTCTAAAGAGTGATATCTATTTCCGCTTGTGCGCGGCGAGCTTTTTGACAAAACCAGCATGCTCAGCCGATTTAAGCCCTTGCTTAAGAACTTTGAGCGCGGATTTGTCATTGCCATCGCTGAATATTGCCGTGCTGCTGAGCCAGAGCCCAGGAAACACGTTGGATTTTAAGATGCCTGCGTCATCTGCCTCGTATTTGGCGTTGTTTTGCAAATCAAACCAGCGAATTTCCTTTAGCTGCGTGCAAATCACAAGATACTCCGCGACACCGCTAAGGATATAACGCTTCCGCTTGCGACCGAGATCGAGCGAGACGCTGGAATGCGCAACCTCTACAACAAACTCTGGTGGTCCATCGACATAGTCGTCTCTGGTGTTTTGGGTTCGTCCTCCGAATTTGGGAAGCACGCGCAACAAAAGATCTGGTTCTACTTCATCCTGGTCACTGAGCATGACGGTGACATTGCCTAACATCTCAACGCCTGGTGTCTCAATCGCATATGTATAAAGAATGTGAGCCAACACAGCGTGGTTTCTTCCGTGGCTAACGCTGATTGGCGATGGCTCATGCACGACTCCGCCGATCAACTCGACACGAAAGTCCTCAGCCGTTTGTTCATACAAATAATGGAAGCGCTCGCGATTCATGCGGGCACCATGTTTCAATTCAGATGATTTGTCTTTCGACTCTTTTTTACGGCCCGTGGTCATCGCCGCTGCCTTCCAAAAGTAAGTGTCAGCCTCAGTTTATCACCCGCAGTGTGGTGCGCCAAAATCAGGCAGTCTATTATCTGCACAAATGAAGGCATTTTTCTCAGGACGTGCACGCCATTTCGGACATCATTCTGGATAAAAAATCGGAAAAGCTATCTCTTTAAAATGATATGCAGATTAAATTGCTTGGCTTTCAGGGGCTGTTAGCACGTTAAAGATATAAGAAATCGGAAAAGCTATCAGGTAGAAATACAAGCAAAGGTCGATTGTGTTTCACTCTCGCCTAACCATCCACAACAGTCCAAAACGAATTAGAACGAGAACAAGAATTCCAGATCTTCTTTGGTCAACTCTTTAGCGACGCTGTCATCGCCGCCGATGATCATGTCGGCGAGTTCTCGCTTCTTGCGCTGCAAGGCGACGATTTTTTCTTCCACGGTGCCTTTGGTAATCAACTTGTAGTTAAAGACGTGGCGCGTTTGCCCGATTCTATGAGCTCGGTCTGTCGCTTGTTCTTCCACAGCCGGGTTCCACCACGGATCGTAGTGTATGACATAGTCGGCGCCGGTCAAGTTTAGACCGGTACCACCGGCTTTCAAACTGATCAAAAAGATAGGAATCTTGGGATCGGCGTTAAACTTGTTCACTTTTTCAAGTCGCTCTAAAGCCGGCGTTTTTCCATCGAGATATTCATACACGTAACCGGCCTTTTCCAGCTCCGGGCGAATCAAGGCCAGCATAGAAGTGAAAGAACTGAAGACCAGAATCTTATGACCTTCGTCCACGATTTCTGCGATCATCTCGATCAGGGCGCTCAATTTTGCCGAACCAGCCATGGTGCCAGGCAAGGGCACTCCGTCTTTGTCCTTGATCAAGCGTGGATCACAGCAGACCTGCCGCAATCGCATTAAGGCATGCAAGACCGATAGTGAAGAGCTTTGCCCTTTCTGGGCAATCTCGCCAAACACCTTTTGCCTGCACTCGTCCAAAATATCCAGATAAAGGGATCTTTGCTCGTCTTCCAATTCGCAAAGATTGACGATGTCTGTGCGCTCTGGCAACTCCTTCTCGACCTGGCTTTTGAGCCGGCGCAAAATAAATGGGTGGACGATTTTTCTCAGCTTTTGCCCAGCACCTTCAATTCCAGCCTCAATCGGTCGCTCAAAAACCTCGTTGAAGTCTTTGTAATTGCTGAGAAACTCTGGCATGAGGAAATCGAAGAGAGACCACAATTCCTTCAATCGGTTTTCCACCGGTGTACCCGAAAGACACAGGCGTTGGAAGGATTTCAAACTCTTTGAGGCAATGGCGCCGACCGACTCGGGGTTCTTGATGTTTTGTGCCTCATCAAGAATCAGATATTCGAATTGCACTTTTTGCAAACTTTCATAGTCTCGCCTTATGATACCGTATGTGGTGAACACCACGTCTGGCTTTTTGCCCGTTTCTTTGGCCAAAAGCTTTAACAGCTCGGCGCGATCGCGCCCCAGGAAAAGTGCAGTGGACAAAGTGGGCGTGAAGCGCTCGGCTTCGCTCAACCAGTTATATACAACCGAAGTTGGCGCCACTACCAGTGATGGCGGGCGTTTTCCATCTTTGTGATGAGCGAGCAACAAGGCCAGCGCTTGAATGGTTTTTCCCAAACCCATGTCATCTGCCAGAATTCCTGCTAATCCATACTCGCGTAAGAAAGAAAGCCAGTTGCAACCATCTTTTTGATAGTCTCGCAGCTCCCCTTTGAAGTCCGGATGCAATTTGACCGGAGCCAGCTTATTGAAGTTGTGAATGCGATAGAGAAACTCCTGGAACCCTTCATCTGCATCAATTTCAATATCATGTGTTTCCAGGGCATGAGCAATCGGCAACGCTTGATAAAGCGGTCGAGATGTATCTTTGCTCTGTCCAATTGACTTGAGCAAGCTCAGCAAAGTCGTGGTCGGCAGTTTGACGTTCTGGTTATTGGCTACCTTGAGGAAATTCTTGTTACGGAACAGAGACTCTATAACCAGCCCAAAGGGAACGTTCTCATCACCGGCGTAAGTGAGCAAATCAAAATCGAATTTGAAGGAATGCTTCTTCAGTGACAGCTTGGCTTTTAACCTGAGCGGATCGTTCTGGACCAGATAGTTTTTCAGAGTTTCATTGCCGCTCACATCCCAATCGGCGCACTGCTCAGAATTGAGATAAAACAGGGCATCGAGCGCCTGCTCTTCGACAAAAAAGAACCTGTCGGCAATCGTGCGCTGTGGTTGCAAGTTCGAGAGAAACCGGCGAACCTGGCTCTCTTGCTCCCACAATCTTTTCACCCAGACACTTTGCCCGGAATCAGAGATGGTGCGCGTATAGAGTTCCGATTCCACGGCTGAGGTCTCATCGCGTGATGGCAGCACCAGATTGCCGTAGCCAAAGCCCAGGGATACTTCCAGGGTATTGGTGGTGGTGCCACCAGGTTGCGTGGAAGGAGCCTTGCGCTCAGAAACTTTTATCACCACCCGTGGTGGCTCAACGATAGAGATGGGAAATGGAGCTGATGTCTCATCGAGCCTGACATTGAGGCGCTTCAAAAAGATCGGCAAATCAACAGCCAGAAACTTGGGAACGACCTCTAGCTTCACGGTCATCTGCCCATGCGCATCAAAGAATGGAAAGAGCTTGTGCAGGGCGCCGACATCGATGTTGTGCAAAACATTGTGCGAAAGCACCCAGCACGAGGTGCCGAAAAAGAATACCGGGTGATCGACCGGTTCCTCATCTTCGCCCAGGGCCTCAATGCGCAACAACAACTCTCCGCTTTCAGTTTCGGAAAGAACAATTCGCGGCTTTAGAGGCTTATCGGAAAAGCTGATTTCCGAACCGTCGGCGGCATTGAGAAGGTTGGCACAAAGACTCAAATGCCCAATGACGACGCCTTCCTCGCCGCGGGGAATGCGATGCCCCCCGGCCATGCCCTTGGTAGTTTGCGGCAGCATGGTCAAATAAGTGGCCAGCTTGTGCATCTTTGAGTCTGGCTCAAGGATGTTCAATATCTCAGGCGGTACTTTCAGGATGTTGACCTTTCCCTGCTGCTCTTCCGGTACCGTACCGACAATGAGAGCAAGCGGTTTCTCAAGCACCAATAAACCAAGTGTGAAATCACTCGGTTCCCGCACAGCTCCTGCTGCCCGAGGATCATCGAGATGCTCTTTCGCTTTTGGTCCTTTCTCGTGTTGCGATTCCCGCGGTCGCTCCTCGTTCAAGTCAAAACGCACACCCGGGTTGGCTCTGGCAATGTGCGTAAGCAGCACCGCCACAGAATGCTTACAGATTTCTTCAAAATAAGGGCAAGAGCATTCGGCTTTGAAGCCACCCAGGTCGTCTACCGAAGCCAGAACCTTATAAGGTTGGGGCTCTGAGCCAATAACAAGTGCTTCAATGCTGTCGCCGCCATCGCGCTCTTCATATTTCAGCACTTTCTTGCGCCGATAGTATTGCACGCCACGCCGGTAAACTGGTTCGCTGCTGGCTTCCTGCACAGCTTGGAGAGACAAAATCTTCCGTTTGCCCGTAGCTGGTTTCATAGGCTCCTGAATCAAATCCACCCCAAACGATAACCAAGCGCGCGCCTATACCAGCTTATGCAGCAAGCGGCCCGGCGCCGTCTGCAATGAAACGGCGGTACGCGCACAAACTCCCACAGGTATTAAGCTTATCACGGCAACCAATCTCAGTTCTAACCTCGATCAATCAATGGAAACATTAGATAAGAAGGTCATCAGGTGGTTCGCTCATGTTCCACAGGCTCATGCCTGCTTAGCGCGGGGTCATATCGATAAAACTGGAGGGTTGCTGTGCTTTCACATGTGCATGCTCAACAATCCGTTTCATCTCAGACTGCTGCTGCTCCAGGATGGCACAGTAGTCATGCAGCATATTTGCCTGCGATTTCAGGGTGCCGGCGTTGTCGGTCAAAGCGGGGATGAGCTGCTCAATCTCTTCCAAAAGGGCCGAAGGTGGATGCACGGCGGGGCGCACTCTTGGGGGAAAATGACTTTGCATGGGCGGCGCCATTATATCGCCCCCGTTTGCGTTTGCCATAGCATCACGCAATCTTTCCAGGGCTATCTTTAAGCTCAGTGCTCTCTTGTAAGACTCCTCCGCTTCGCGCTCCAGCCATGTTTTGCGTGACTTCTGGGAGGTGAGCTCAGATGTGATGTGCTCAAGAGCCTTCTTGCGAATTTCCAGTTCCCGCTGGATATGATCTAGTTCAAGCTGTTTGGAGGCAAGAACGCGCTGCCTGAGCCAGAAAAGTAGAATGAGAGTGATACTGAAGAGGATAGAACTGAAGGTGACGTAGAGGTAACCTCGGTTGGCGCCTGAACTTTCAACCATTCCTCTGCTGAAAAAGCCGACCAGATCTTCTACAAAAGTGGGCGGTGTTGGTCGCACATAATATAAATTGCCGATTACCCGGCGTACCGGGTTGGTCGCCCCCAGTATGTGAGTTGGCTCGTTCACTCTTGGCGATTTGTGTTCCCAGACTGCTTCCAGAGGCGGCGGATCGCTCAGAACATCGAAGGGCTCGCTCTTGCCTTCTTTGACCAGATTTTCAGGCGTCACTTTCTCTTGCCAGGTGCCCCTGTGCCAATTGGTACCGGTCTTATAGATAATAGACTGCCCAGATGGATCAGTGACAACCAGGCCAAAGATCCCATAAGTGGAATCTAGCGTTTGCTGGACAAGATCATCACGCCCGGCAATGATCAGCTCGGAGAGCGTGGTCGGTAAGGTGTGGTGGAGCAGATTGAAGTCGGTTGTCTGCACTCGATAAATGGTTTGATTCCAGTAGCTCTGGTAGTTGGCCTCGCATAGGAAAAGCCAGAGGGCAAAGCCTGCCACAGCCACTGCGGGAATGACTATCCGTTTGTCGAGAGAAAGGAAGAATTTGTCCATTGGTCCTGTTCACTTGTCATCCTGGTATAACATCCACCAGTCGCCTTGTACATACGTAAATTGCCCCTCCTGTGGAAAGTGTTTGGTTAAAGATGAAAAGAGACGATTATTTATCGGAATAAGTTGGTATGAAAAATGCGTAGACCGAGAAGCTCGAACGGAGGAATCAGTTCAGCCACATCTGTAACTACTTAACCATCAGCTCCTTCTCAGGAGCGTTGCCTTTGAGGGCAACAAAATAGCTGTGATTGGCCGGACAATGTTCGGCCAATTTCTTTGAATGCCACTACATATAGTGCGTAGAGCGGCCACTGGTTTCCCTGTACTACTTGCAAAGAACTGATTGACAAGCTCTATACACGCTGAAGCTATAGATTCAGGAGCTCCTGGATAGATATAATGCCTTGGGGGCATATTCTAATAGCAAACAGACAATATTGGTACAACTCATGACCACTGACAGTTCTGGCGTCAGACTCGGCGATTTACTAACGGGAGCAGGTTTGCTGCAAGCGTCCGACTTGCGCGAAGCTATGCTCATCTCCAAGCAGCAAGGGCTGCCAGTAGGGCGAGTGCTGATCATGTCGGGGTTTTTGACCGAAGCTCATTTGCAGGCGGCCGTGCAGGCACAATCTATGCTGAAAGATGGCTTGATTGATTTCGATACCGTGATCAAGGCCCTATCCATGGTGGGCACTGAAGAAGTAAGTCTTGACGACGCCTTCCGCAAATTGAAGTATAAGCATCAAAGCGATGCTATTACTAACAAACTGGGCGAGTTGTTGATGGCCGCTGAGATTGTGCCAATTGACGCACTCAATTCCGCACTTTTGCAGTGTCAGTCGATCGGATTGCCTTTAGGGCGTGTGCTTGTAGCTTCAGGCGCTCTCACCGAGCAAATGCTTGCCGCCGCTCTTAACACCCAGGTTTTTCTCAGGGATAAAAAACTTACTCGCGATCAAGCAATCGCCAGTTTGCGCTCCGCTCGTGAAAGACAGATCCCGATTGAGCAATACCTGGCCGAGACAGGGGCGATGCAACTGCCGACCACAGAAACTGTACGCTTAGGCGAGCTTTTTGTATTGGCTAAAGTTGTTGATGAACCCAGCCTGATGGGCGCTGTGGAGATGGGTCTGATCTCGGAAAAGCCGGTTGGACAAGTCTTGCTGGAATCTAAGTTGGTTTCGGAAGAGTTGTTGAACTCCGCTTTGGAGCTGCAGAAAATGGTTGCTGCAGGAGCGATTAAGAAATCGGAAGCCGGCATGTTCTTGATGACCGTACAGAAGAAGGGCATCTCGGTTAAAGAAGCAGTAAAGAATGCGCAACCAGTGGCAATTCCGTCGCCAGCCGCTCTTTCTGTCGCTCCGGAAGGTTTGCCACTCTATCAATTTCTGCAGATTTCAGGAATTATCACCGCCAAACAGATCGAACAGGCGATTCGCATTGGCTCTAAGGATTCCGACATCATGGGTAAGATGCTGAACATGGCCGGCATCTTAGACCCGCAATTGATTAAGTCAGCCCAACAATGCAATGAATTGATCGGCACTGGTGTTCTAACAACCGAACAGGGCATGATCGCCCTTAAAAACTGCGAGCGCAACAACTTTGCCCTCGACTATGCTTTCAGTGAGCTGGGCTGGGACACTAGCCCGCTCAAAGCCTTTGGGGAAGTGGTAATCGCCACGGCGCCATCAAGACCGACGCCACCATCTGAGTCTTTCGAGACTCAGACTCTAGAGGCTGTTCCAGCCCTGATGCAATCTATGATCAGTACAGAGCAGCATCCGGTCATTCAAGCGGCCGAGGCACAAGCTCTCCTTGCTCCTTCGCCTGCAGCTGTTGCCGCTGCTGCCCCAGAAAGCTCGCCCTTTACCCGTCAATCGACAGAGTGGCAGCCAATAAGCACTGTCTCTCAATCACCCTTTTCCACTCCGGCGCAAGCCCCGCCCCCAGCTCCTGATCTGTCGCCGCCAGCGCCGCCTCTACTTCCTCCTCAGCAACCTTCCCCCCATTCCAGTGCCAGCGCAGCGCCACCTTTCGATCCATTTCAAGATCAGTTTGGCTCCGCATCATCGCCCCCTGCAGCAGAGGCACCTTCCTTGTTTGGCGCTTTTGCCGCGCCAGGCACGGCGGATCAGCCTCAGCAAATGTTTCCTCAGCCAGGCATCAGTATTGGCGATAATGTAGAGTCCTCGCAGTTCACCACAGGTGGTGCAGACCAAGCCTCTATCGCTCATGATCTGGCAGCAGAAGCGCAACAGTGGGGCACTCCAGATACTTGGGCAAAGACAACGCCGCAACCGGCATGGGGCAATCCGCCAGCAGAGGCTGGTAAGGAGCCATCCGGAAATTGGGCGCAACTGCCACAGCCACAACCTCAGCCACCACAACCTCAGCCTCCACAGCCACAGCCTCAGCCTCCTCAGCCACAGCCTCAGCCTCCTCAGCCACAGCCTCAGCCTCCACAACCTCCTCAGCCTTCTCAACCTCAGCCTGCGCAGCCCGGCCAACCTGGCAGCTGGGGCGATACTGGTCCTTCCAGTGCCTGGCAGTCTTCGTCAGGACATTCCGGGGTGCAATGGCAGCCCGCTGCTCCACCAACCGCCCCGGCCCAACCCGCTGAGCAACCTGCAGCTACCCAAGTTGACTCACCGCCCACTCCGTCTGAGCAGAACTGGAATTTCGATCAGCCAGTGGCTCCGACAAACTGGCAACCAATCACTCAAATCCAGAATCCCGCCCCGCCTGCCCCGGAAGCAGCAAACCCCTGGGGAGATCCAATTGCTCCTATTCCTGAACCAGCCCCACCCCAGCAATGGCAAGGACAACCGCAACCGCCAATGCCAGCATCACCTGCCCAACCGGCATACCAGCAGCCCAGCCAACCCAACACTGGCTGGCAAAACCAACCCTCGTCCCCAAATCAGACAAACCAGCCAGTAGGAGCCTGGCAGCAACCAGTGGCCCAGCCTGATGCCTGGCAATCGACATCACAACAGATTCAACAGCCGGCGCCTCCTGTCCAACAGGCGCCAGCGGATCCCTGGCAGATGTCAGGACAGGCCCAACAAGTCGATGGTTGGCAACAATCAGGACAAGCTCAACAAGAAACTTGGCAGGTGCTGCCTCAACAAGCAGGTGCTTCCTCGGCCGCCCAAATGTTTCAAGAGGCCGCGGCCTCGCTGCAAGATCAGCCGCAACCTCCCCAGCCGCAAAAGCCCGACCACCACAGCGGTCCACTCGACTTATTTCCCGACAGCGACCCGCAAGATGAACAAGACAAGCCGAAGAAGCGTTTGAGCGACTTGATGCCGAAATTGGGGCCCAAGCCCTGATACCATATGCAGTGCGGCGAAGCGCCGCCACTGGCGGCATGCTGTTGAGCTAATACGTGCACAATGCGAGTTTAATCTGATATCCATCCGCTGACAATTGGATATGTGGTATGAATTAACGCTTGAAGAACTGGCACCAAGAACAATACTGTTCTGAATAGGAGAGCGTGATGCTACAGCACAAAATCCAATACAAACCTTACGCGGAGAAAGACTTTACCCACTTAAAGGGTTTGACAGGCATTTCAGACAAAACCCTTGAAATGCACCTGGGACTGTACTCCGGCTACGTCAAAAATACGAACGCTTTGAATGAGAAAATCATCGAGCTTACTGAAGCCGGAAAGAGCGGTCAGCCTGAATACAGCGAAATCAAACGGCGTTACGGTTTCGAGTACAACGGCATGCGCCTGCACGAATATTACTTCGGTAATATGAAGACAGGCGGCTCCGAGCTCAAAGAAAGCAGCCCCGTCGGACGTTTGATGACTGATGTTTATTCCAGCTCAGAAGTTTGGAAAAACGATTTCACCAAAGTTGGTGCCATGCGGGGCGTGGGCTGGGCTATCTTGTTCCAAGATCCCATCACCAGAACCATTTCCAACCACTGGATAAGCTCCCACGAAGAAGGTAACGTCGCCGGGTTCATTCCCTTGCTCGTTTTGGATGTCTGGGAACACGCATTTCTGCTTGATTACAAGCCCTCGGAAAGAGGCAAGTACATCGAAGCTTTCTTCAGTAATATCGACTGGGAAGCCGTTGACGCCCGCGTCTTGAAATAATTATCCAGCAATTGAGCCCAAACAACACGGCGGCTAACCCCGCCGTTTTCTTTTGCCTGAAATTGGCAAAAATAAGTAATGTCTCACCGTCCCTTTCTTTGTTGAGCAACTTGGTGAGCCGCGGTTAAAATAACCCTAACAAGCATTTGCGGATGAGCCCTGATGATCGAAGATGCAACAAAGCCCATAGCTGAACTCAATGCCCCTATGGAACCACATATAACACCAGTTTTTTCAGGACCTGGCGATGACGCCGTCTCACTCGATTTAAGAGAAGCTGCCTTCATCTTGGGAAAATCAATGCGCTCGCTTGAGCGCAGCCTGACCGGAAAGTGGGGCAATCGTCTGCCCGACGGATGGGCGGCACGCCGTCAAATTGTAGATGGAGTGGAAACCTGGCGCATCATCCCCCCTGAAGGATTCAACCTGGAACCTTTATGGGAGCAAAAGCGGGGTGTCCAAGAGAGCCATCTATCTCATGGTGGTGAGACAAAACATCTCAGTCAAGGGCAACCGGGGAGCCTAGGCGTCGGCGTTTCTGCCGCATCGGCACACCTGTTTGCCTGGAAAAAGGAAGAGGAAGTCTTGACGGTGCTGAAAGAGCTTGCCGGCGCCCACAGAGAGCTTGCCGAAGAGAGACGCTCTCACATCCAAGACTTACGGCTGCTGGGCGAATTACAATCAAGTATGCGATTACTGGAGTGCAATACAGCCCAGACCTCCCAACTGAAGGCCGAACTTGCCGAAGCACAAAAGGATCTGGTTACACTGAAGAATGAATATCAAGAGCTGTTGAAAATGCCCTGGTGGAAACGAATTTTTAAGACCAGTAACTGACGGAGATCACTGAAATGAGCAAACCACGTTTTAAAATCACATACTGCGGCACATGAGGTTATCGGGCCAGAGCCGCCAGTTTGGCGATTGAAATTGAAAATTCGTTGAGTGAGGAAAGCGAACTGATCAAATCATCTGGTGGAGTATTTGAAATCGAGGACTCAGGCTTCCTAATTTTTTCAAAAAAGGAATTGCACCGTTTTCCACACGATGGTGAAATACTAGAGGTACTAAAATACAAAGCGGAAGGGATGAGCTTAGAGCAAGCCCAGGCGAAAGCCGGCGAAAAGGTCCCAGCTCAACCGTCTTTCCTGGAGTGGTTCAACAAATTCCTATCGAAGAAGATAGTCAATCGATAGGCACGAGGGTCGAGGCGATTTTACGTGGACGTTCTTTTTGAAGGTCGCCTTAGTCCAGAACTCCATTTTAAAACTGTTCTGCAGCGTGTTTTGGAGAACAAGCCACAGGGCAATTTACTGATTCGTATCTCTTCGCCAAATGCCGGTTCCAATGGGCGCCTGTTGGTGCGGGATGGAAGATTCGTAACGGCAGCCCTGCTGGACGACAGCGACGAAAGCGGCTATGCCGCCTTGCGCCAACTTCTGGCTGTGGCAACGGGAAATTTTGCCGGTCTGCGACCAGAGCAAGGGGAAAGAATCGACCTGGTTCCCAACCTGAACATCGAGCTGCACAAAGTTATTCCCCTGATGCCGGCCCTGCCTGAGTCTCCAGTTGGCCTGTTCGACGAAAAATCTCTTCTGGACCAAGTTTTCAGCACAGGCAGTTTCGTAAAACTCGAACAGATGCAGCCTGAGGTGGTAAGACACGACGTCGACCAGCCGATTCTAAAGCCGGTGCAGCCCCAGGTGCCGCCGATGTCGCAAATGTCAGCGCCGATGCAACAAACGCCACCGCCGCAAATGTCGCCGCCAATGCCCCAGATACCGATGCCTCAGATGCCACCGTCCATGTCGTCGACGTCACGGGCGGAAAAAACGGGACCGCTTCCCCAGACGCCACCCATGGCGTCGCCACCTCAGCCGCCCCAGATGCCTCAAATCCCGCTTCCCACCCAACCTGAGCTTCCGGCCTGGCAAAACGCCAGAACTGTTCCTATTCCTAAAGTAAACTTCCAAGGTGAGGAACCCACTCGCGAGATTCGCCGCCCCCCGCCTCTGGTCTCTTATGAAGGGCTCGATGACATTGGCAAAAAAGCCGATGGGCGCAAGGCGCCTCCACCAACCACTGGTCAATATGCCAAGGCCGGTGGTCAGAGGTCAAATTCGCCGATTCTGGTTATTGCTTTCGTTGGCTTTTTGCTTGCTGGTGAGGTGGTTGCCATTATCTTTTGGAAGCCTCTTAACGCTTACCTGATTACCAAGAATATTCACCTGCCCGGCGTTGAAGTGCACAAACATGGCACGCCGAAACGAGGGGCCACGGTAACGCCAAAGCATCATTAGTATTGGCAACTGTTAAGTCTGAAAAATCTCAGTCTCGTAAAAGGAAAGCTTGTCGAGTAGAATCGGCTATGGTGGCCGATTTGCATGCCAAACAGCAGCACAGGACCGGGCGAAAGAAGTCTGCAGGTGAATGATGGTGATAGCCGAAGATCAAATCAGGAAGATATCAAATTCGGCCCCTAATATTGCCCGCACGTTGCAGATAGCAATTGATGGGCCTGCCGGGGCGGGCAAATCCACGGTAGCCAAACGAGTGGCAGATCTGCTCGGCTATCTTTACATCGACACAGGCTCCATGTATAGAGCAGCCACCTGGCTCATTCTAAAAATGGGAATTGAGATTGCCGATCAGGCAGCCATAACTGCCGCGGTAGCAAAATCAAAGATAGAGTTGAAACCAGGGGATGCCCAGGAAAAGATCCATGTCTTTGTTGACGGTTATGAGGTGACCACTGAGATTCGCTCACCACAGATCACGAAACTGGTGAGCCCACTTTCAACAATCGCAGCCGTGAGAGAGCAATTGGTCAAGCAGCAAAGAAAGATGGCCGCCTCTGGCGGTGTTGTCCTGGACGGGCGGGACATCGGCACAGTGGTTTTGCCGCAAGCCAACATCAAAATATTCTTGACCGCTTCGCCTGAGGTAAGAGCGCATCGACGCCTGGCTGAATTGAAAGCCAACGGTATCGAGGAACAGTACGATCGTCTGCTGCAGGATATTATCGAAAGAGATAATCGTGACTCCAACAGGCAGATAGCACCTCTAGCCATGGCTGAAGACGCGGTTCTAATCTTGTCGGACAACATGACCATTGACGATGTGGTATCACACATCATCAAGTTGTGCGAAACCGACTGACAATTCCCGGGAGCGCTTCCCGGGCAGGCGCCCCGCCTGCATCAAGTTCGACAATTGGCCAGAGCAAAAGTAGACGACTCACTAGCTTTTCCACGATTATTGCCTATAGACATAAAAATCGGCAAAACTTATCTCTATAGGTAATAATCGTCAATTTTTGCCCTCGGCGCAGCGTCAGGTGTTTCTTTAGCTGTTACGGATACGTCCAGTGTTACGCCCGGCAACCGATCTCTCGGCTGAGCGCAGCATTGACTCGCCACGTGAGGGTTCACGGGTGACTCGGTCGGAAAGGCCAAAGTCGAGTTTAAGGTTGGACAGACCATCTGTTTGACCGACAACGTACTTAAGTCGATCGCAAACTCGGCGACCACCCTCCACGTCTGCTTCGTGCAAGATCAAACCAATGGTTGGTCCTGGATAAAGCAGAACGATGTCAGTCGGTCGCAGATTCTCACCAAGAAGCTGAAGCAACTCTTCAGTGCAAGCGGTCGAGCCATCCGGGGCAGCGAAACGGCACAGGGCCAGGCAAAGTGGATAACCGCGTTCCATAGCCAGATCAATTTGAGACTGCAAAATCTGAGACAGATAATTAGGATCCAAGATCTCTTTGTAAGGAACACCTTCACGACACCCTACTTGCAAATTGCCATCAACGGGCAGATTATTTAGCGTGGCATCTGCAGCTCTGTATGCCCGCCGCTCAATTCCGCTTGGCGCTCCGACGCGATTTGACATCTCAGTCCTCTATGTAAAAACGGGGTGGTTTGTTCCGGGTTGCCAGGCAATAAGATACCAGCTGAATATGTTTCGTATTGCTAAAAAGCCGGCACTTCTTCTGCGGCGACGGCCCTAAAGAGCGATGTCGAGCAGTCAATCCCTTTTGTGCCGCGCACTTTCAGCATTGCTTGGTTGCGTAGCATTATTTAACAGAGTGGCCTGTGCAATCCTGCTCAAATTGGCCCGCATTACATCTATCCATATTGTCGCGCCACTGCAATTGGTGGCACAGAAACAACTGGGGCAGGATCGGTCTATTCTTTATACAATTGGACTAATTCAAGAGGGCAAACATGCCAAACATTGAGAAAAGATTTTTGTTAGGCGCCGCTGTTCTCATGGTTCTTAGCTGGCAATGCGCCTCTTGCGCTCAAGCCAAGCCGCGCATAGCCGTATTGCCAGCACGCGCCGTCGCTGGCTCGCCGGTAAAAGGAATCGTTTCTCTAAGCGACAAATTTTTGCCCGTCTTCACTGGCGAATTGAGCAATCTCCTTTCTCATGGAGATACATACGAGCTGATTCCCGCACAGGAAGTGGATAAACTCCTGACCGCACAACCGACTGACTCAGCGCAGGCTGCGGTGCCATCTCAGACAATCGACGACGCATTTCGAAACGCCGATGGCTACGCGAAACTACAGTGCGACGCCATTGTCATTCCCAGCCTGCGCTTCGATCGCACCGGCAGCTTTCTAAAGCTGATTGGCACGGTTGTGGTGGCACCGCCGGGAAAGATCACCTACACCTGGGGCAACGGCATCCGCCCTCTTAACGTATTGAAAGTGCAGGCGCTGACTGCGCCTGAATCAAGCGAGCAAGCCGAGCAGGCTCTGGTCAAATCGGCCGCGGCCGATCTTGTCAATCAAATCAACTCCGTGGTATCACAAGTGCCTGAAGGGAAGAGATAGAGGACTCTACATCTCGAATACGATCGGGGCGTGGGTTGCCTCATACTTGTCGTCACAAGTTGAGACGTTCATCAATTGCACATTTTGCTTATCATGGCGCAGCAATGTCGCTTGCCCATAGCTTGAGTGGATGTGACCGAAGATGTGCAGCCGGGGCGGTTTGCGCAAGGTTGTGCAGAGAGTCTCCAAAAGGTCTGCGCATCCGCAATGCTCTATAGTCGACGACAGATCAAGAATGCCATAGGGCGGTCCGTGTGTGATTAAAATATCCAGCCCTTCTGGAATTTTCTGCCAATGCCGGCGAATCTCTTGACCGCGGTGGCGGTTGAATGCCCAATCGTAAAACCAGGGTGTAATGGGTGAACCATATATGGTGACACCTTCGATGATTGTGGATGAATCATCCAGATAAATGGAATTTGTCGCGGCGGCAATGCGACCCGGTGATTGAGGATCGTCTTCCAGTCCGAGCTCATGATTGCCGGCGATCCAGACTTTATGCTTTTGTGGTTGTCTGTTCATCCAGTCAATAAACCAGTTCAGCTCAGCTTTTGTGCCTTTGTAAGTCATATCACCGGCAACGATCAATAAGTCCGCAGGCGGAGTATCAATATCGTGCATATGAAAATCGCTGACAGCTACACACTTCATTTGTTTATGCTCGCAACCAGGCTCCGGAAAGGCGCGCCTTAAAAATCTTCTTTCACTTCGTCTCGGGCAAGCAACGTTTCGGTGGCTGTGCAAAGGTCGACGATGTGCTGTTTCATTCCCGGGGCCCGGATGAACTGCCGGCACAGGTCCAACGTTCGCCTGAGCGCTCTGACCACATCGCCCTCATCAAAAGATGTGGCCATTCTGATGTCGTCCCAGCTCGCCCCTTGCGCCCACAGTTCGGTCAAGCCAGCGAAAATGGGGCTGAATTCAACAGCAATGTCGACGTCGAACTCTCTTTGCGTTCGCCACAATCGACGCCCCACCGTATGCACTTCAGCCAGTGCCAGATCAACCTTTGCACTGACCCTGGTGCGCATGGCATCGTGGAGACCTCCGCGTGACTCTTCCGTCACCAGTGCCGTCAATATGGCCGACATTTGCGAAGGGGAAAGATGGTCGAGGCAACCGCTGACGACCACCTCCGTCAAAAACAACTCGTTGGTACCGCGAATGCCTGTGGCCATCCGCCCTAAAGCGGTCGGTCGATTGCCATCGAGATATCCTTTGAGGCGCAAAATATTTGCCAGGGCTTCGAAGGTGCGCCAATACTTTGTCGTTTCTCTGCCGATGCGCCGATCGAACTCTTTAATGCGCTTCTCCAGTTGCTTCACCCGTTCAGTCTGCTTACCGCAAGGCTTTTGCACGGGGCAGCCATGACAGGGCATCTCATAAGCCTCTTTCAAATTTACGTTGATTTCATCATGCACCACATTCAGTGCCTGCTCGGCGTGAGGGTCATGCTTGGAGCCCTTCAACCCGCGCTCCATCTGCTTCAACTGCTTGTGCTTGGCGCGAATAGTCTCCAGCCGCCGTGCGTAAAGCGGTAAGTCTCCGATCCTATCCGGGCAAAGTGGATTCTGCAAACGCTCCAGCTCTTGCTCCCAGCCGATTTTTTGCTCGTAGAGCGGTTCTAACTGCTGATTGACAAGAAACTGGCCAAAACTTCTTTCAATCAAGTCGCGAGCATCATCAAGAGTATGGCGCTCAAGCAGATTAAGAACCATTCCATATGAGGGCGTAAATCGGCTGGAAAGCGGATTGGCCCCGGAAGTTGCCAACTTGGCGGCATCGTCGACTGGCTCAAACGGATGATGTAAGACGACCACATGCCCCACCTCATCCATGCCTCTTCTGCCTGCGCGACCGGACATCTGCAAAAATTCGGAGGCTGTCAATTCACGATGACCTTCATCGGCGCGCTTGTAAATGGAACTGATCACCGTTGAACGCGCCGGCATATTAATTCCAGCTGCCAGGGTCTCGGTAGCAAAAACCACCTTTAACAAACCGCGCTGAAAAAGTTTCTCCACCATCGCCTTCCAGCTCGGCAGCATGCCGGCATGGTGCACAGACATTCCTTCCAAAAGATATGGCAAATGGGGATGATTGGCTAAGTTAGGATGATCCTTGGTGAAGTTATGCACAGCATCGCGCAACTCAGCTTGCTCGGCCACGTTCACCAGAGGAATGCCACGCGACCGTTTCATCGACTCTTCACAGCCTCTGCGTGAAAAGAGAAAGTAAATAGCCGGCAGCATATTTCTTCCCGAAAGAACCGCCAGCACATCACTGGGATGCACTCCCAGACCTGGTCCCGGGCGGCGCTTCTTGTCTTTGTGCATTGACTTCTTGACGCCGAATCTCGCTTTGAGCAGATTGTTGACGCCCTTGCCAGGGGAAAGAAGTGGGTAGATGTGCCGATCGCCAAAGTAGTGGAAACGCAGGGGCACAGGGCGAAAATCCGATTGCACCAGAGCAGTAGGACCGTGCGTCTCATTGATCCAGGTGGTCAGTTCCGGGGCATTAGCTACAGTGGCAGATAGAGCCACCAGTTGAATGTCGGTGGGCGCATAGATGATCGACTCTTCCCAAACCGTGCCTCTCTCCGAATCATTCATATAATGGCATTCATCCAAAATAACAAATGCCACGTCGCGCAGGTTTCTGCTTACGTCACCAAGGATGGTGCCATACAACATGTTGCGGAACACTTCCGTAGTCATCACCACCACCGATGCTTCGCGGTTTATGGAGATGTCGCCGGTGAGCAAACCGATCTTATCGTCGCCGTATTTCTGGCGAAAATCGTAGAACTTCTGGTTGGAAAGAGCTTTTAAAGGGGTTGTGTAATAGCAGCGCTTGTTTCGCCGCAATGCCATTTCCACTGCATATTCAGCGACGACTGTTTTGCCTGAGCCGGTGGGTGCGCAAACCACGACTGAGCGATCGGCCTCAAGGTGGGCGATCGCCTCAAGTTGAAATTCGTCTAGTTTGAAACCAAAAAGGCTTGAAACATCGATGTTTTGGAGAAAATCCTGCAATAGCCTAATACTTGAGTGCGGTACCGCTCTTAATTCTATAGCAAGCGCCGTATATTATAATGACAGGCGTAGATGCTATATGTACTTCGGGACGTGGCGCAGGGGTAGCGCGCACCCTTGGGGTGGGTGAGGCCGGAGGTTCGAATCCTCTCGTCCCGACCAAACAGGAAGCCGGAGCCAGCGTGAAAGCGCTGGCTTTTCGCTGCTCCAAATCTAGGCAATCGACCTGCTTAGAGCCTGCTTAGAACCTTCCAAGAACGCTAGCTGAGTGGGTTTGTAGTTTCTTGTATCGTGTATCGATACAAGATACACTAGCGAAGTACCGTAAACACTGACCCTGCATGTCTTTGCAGTTTCGTTTCCCGGATACCAACAGACGCAAACGATATGAATTCATCCCGCTAAACGCTGTTCCTGTCTATCTTTGCAGTCTTTTATAGTTGTATCGTGTATCGATACACGATACAACACCAGTCTACGAGACATGGTCGCCCTTAACAGTTAAGAGGCAAAGCTGCGAGTGCGCTTTCTGCGTACGCCGTAATGAATGCGGTTGGGACAAGCTTCAGCTACGCCGCTGCTAGCATGAGACGGCCGATCTATAGATTCAAAACGCATGTAATTATTCACATCAATCGATGGAATGTCTTGAAACCAGGGGCTAAGGTGAACAAATTCGCGCAATTTGACTTTTACGATTGCTTTTAAATAATCATCAAGGTGCTCTAGAGCGACCGAAGATTCACTAGTAACAGCAGGCATGTAACCTCTCATAAGTACGTCCACATCAGGGATCTAGTAAGGTGGTCCGGGCGCGTAACACTACTTCACCTCTCCACAAGCGGAGAATGTTAGCAGACCTTAAGCGAGGCGGATCGTTTGACAACCACGATTTAACCTAAAATCCGCCAGCTGTCCCGCATATACCTTCAATAATCAACCAGCGAAGAAGCAATATGCAACGTTAGGAGCTCTTGGCGTGGTATGTGAAAGTCATATCGAAATGTGGGCCGATATATGTCCAACGCGTCACCGACAAGTCAAGATTCGAGTGAATTAAGCGAATATGTAGCCGCCGTCGATACGGCTATAGAAGCAAAACGCGGCGGCGATCTGGACGCTGCTCAGATCCTGTTTTCGCGGGCCCTGCAACGACTGCCAAAAGAAAATCAGTACTATCCTGTCTGCCTGTCTGAATTAGCTGAGATAGAGGAGAGCAAGGAAGACTGGTTACGCGCCATTCAGCACAACCTCTCACTCATGATCGATCAAGAGGAAAGGCTGGGAGAGCGGGATAAGGCAACGATTGCCACCATCGACAAAACCGCAGCTCTGTTTGAAAAGGTTGGCCGCGCTGATGAAGCGGCCTCATTATATGAGAGAGCTCGCAGCCTGAGCGAACGTTCCTTGTGGGCAGACCAGGCGCAAACAGACTCCGAAACAGGCGCGGATAAACAGATGTCCGGGCAAGAGAT
>Ga0182024_10004035_pt1 | contig 34214 bp, 33 predicted proteins | sample P32metaG_FD_120480 | JGI IMG/M metagenome (GOLD analysis project Ga0182024, IMG submission 120480) | Permafrost microbial communities from Stordalen Mire, Sweden - P3-2 metaG (Illumina Assembly) | ecosystem: Environmental > Terrestrial > Soil > Wetlands > Permafrost | place: Sweden: Stordalen... | reverse complement strand
CCGGCTTCTCCTGGAACCCGAGCACCTCGCCGGTTGAACCCACCTCCACTACGCCGAACCGCGAAACTTCCTCCGGCGCGATCGGCAGTGTGGCCAGCGTAACCTCGGCGTTCGTTTCCTGGTGGTGAGCCAGCATGCGGCTGTAGTTCATTTTGTAGATGTGGTCGCCGGAGAGAATGATCACGTACTTCGGCTGCTCGCTGCCGATTGAGTAAAGGTTCTGGTAAACGGCGTCCGCGGTCCCCATATACCAGTTAGCCCCGGTGCGCTGCATCGGCGGCATCAGCTCAAAGAACTCGCCCAGCTCCTGCGCCACAATCCCCGTCCAGCCTTCGCGGATATGCCGGTTCAGACTCAGCGCCTTGTACTGCGTGAGGATGTATACGCGCCGCAGCCCAGAATTGATGCAGTTTGAGAGCGTGATGTCGATGATGCGGTAGTGTCCGCCAAACGGCACCGCCGGCTTGGCGCGGTCACGCGTCAAGGGAAACAGCCGTTCTCCGGCTCCGCCCGCAAGCAATACGCCTAGTGTGTCTTTCATATCAATCAAGCACCCGTCTTCGAATCTGCCCCTGGCTTGCCCGTCCCGGCGCGGCTGGTGCTGCCCCCTGGGTTAATGCGATCCCCGGAGTAATGCAATCTGAGTGCCGCTATCTGAAACAGCATTCTTTCAGGCGGCATTCTCCCTCACCCGCCACTGAACGCAGGAGAATACCACACATGCCAATTGACCTGGCAGTCCTGCATTTCTCTGGATGATGGTGCCAACCGAAGAGTTGGCCCGTTTCTCAACGCCGCTCTTGGTCGCCGCTTGCCGCCCGAATCAGACTTTGATCCTGCCGGTGCCGCCCACCGCGGCCACCTAACTCCACTAACCCCGCCAGCGCCGCTGCTCTTACTACCAGCCGGAAGACCAGTTGGTCTTTTTGTTGGTCGAGCGCTTGATCGACGTGAACTTGTATTCCACGCCCACTGAGATGGCAAAGTTTACATCGTATTGCGCGTAGGTCAGCGTGGAATGAGGCTTGTCGTCGAATGTGTAGTGGGTCATCACCGCGTCGGGCGTGATGCGAAACACCCAATTCTCTGAGCGGTTCAGGTCGAAATGCCCGCCGATAATCCCCGCCGGCGCCATCTGGTTGTAATAGAAATCGAAATCCGAAGCCGGGTGTCCGAGCAGGTCCTTCTGGAAGTTCCCATACACCCCGCCAAACATGGCATGCGCAATCAGCGCGCCATGCTTGTTGTGCGGCCCAAGCCATTCAGCGCCGCCCACAAAAAAGTACTGTTGGACGAACGGTCCCCTGATCGGCGTGCCGCCGGGGCCATCGGTGTTGGGCGCGGTGCCGCTGGTACCCACATACCCACGTCCCGATGCCACGATCCCCCAGTTCCGGTTCAGCCAGTACGAGCCTTCCACATCTAGGCCGCCAAGATTAGATCCCTGCAGCAGCGTTGGACCCGCCTTCATGTGGTCGTACGCGAAGCCCAGCGATATGTCGTAGCGGTTGTCGTAGCGCACTTTGGCCAGCGGATCGACGGCCAGATAGACCCCGTACTGAGCCGCCTGCTGGTCGTCCCTTTGCGCCTGCGACGATGAAGACGATTGCGATGAAGAGCTTGGCTGCGAATTAGGCTGCTGCGGCGCGGGCTGCTGCGTAGCCGGTTGCTGGCTGCCCGTATCCTGCGCCCGCACGCGCGCTTCAGTGCACACACATAGGGCGAAAACAACGGCGATCGTTGCAGTTATCTTGAATGGGAGATGCATCATTAACAAGCTTACAGGACCCCCCCGAGGGCGGACAACGCGCCCGGCAGATTCAGAGTTGCTATACAAGGAGCCGATGCGGCCGAGTGCCTTTTTCCTAAAGAAAAAGGCACCTTGCACGCTTCCGTCAACGGCACGTTAACTCTGAATCTGCCCCTCAACAGCGCTTCCTCTTAGACTCGCATTCGCGCCGGTCGTCTGCGCTCAACCTACGGCGTGCACGATTCTGTTTGCCGTGCCCACACCAGGTAGCGCGCCGTCTTAGCGATCTCCAATGCCGTCAGCGTCGCTCGCATCCAGGGCCCCTCCGGCTGCAGCGCATGAGACGCATGGGTCCGCCACTTCACCGGCAGACGGCTCAGGATCAGTCCCGTCCGCGGCAAGTGGCCCGCGCTCGAAATCACCTCCGCCGACTCCCATCCGTGGCGGCGCATGATCTTGAGCGAATCGCAGGTGTTCTCGATCGTGTCCCGCGCCGTTCGCTCCTCCACAATCGCGCTGGCCGGAATCCCCTGCGCCTCAGCCACCCGCGCCATCACATCGGCCTCGACATATTGGTTGTGCGCCGCACCGCCCGTAATAATCATCCGGGGCGCCACACCCCGTTCGTATTCGTCCACCGCTTCGGTTACGCGTTCGAGTTCCACCGGCGTCGGATTCCCGTCGGCATCGGCGGGATATCCAAGAACGATCAGCACATCAAAATGTTCCTGCGTTGTGTTTTCTGTTGGAGCGAGCGCCCGAGCAATCGCCGCCCACGCAACCAGACCAATCATCACCCCGGCGACCGCAATGACGATCCGCACCTTCCTACTCAGCCGCGGTCGTTTGCGTCGCGCGCCGCTTTTCCTAACCGCCTGCGCTCCCGCTTTTTTCCTTGTCCCCGCTGCGCTCAAGACTCGATCTCCCAGCATCCACTCTACCGTGCGAACTATGGGATCGCACGAGATCGACAAGCTGTCGCCTTGGGAGAAAAATGCATCAGACGATGTTGGACTGCAGGAGATTCAATTTCATCCGGGAGATTTATCTATGGCAACGAAGAAGAAAGCGACGACGAAGAATGCGGCGGGCAAGAAGGCAACAGGCAAGAAGTCCAGCGGAAGAAAATATAGCCCTGCGGCCGGCAAGCAGGTAGAAACCGAAATGCGCGAATTCAAGCAGGGCAAGCTGAAGAGCGGCCGCAGCGGCAAAAAGGTAACCAGCCGCAAACAGGCAATTGCCATCGGCCTTTCAGAGGCTCGTAAGAAAGGGGCGAAGGTTCCGCCCCCAAAGTCCTAGCGGACCTCTGTCTTGATTCCATCCCGTTGGCAACTGTAAATTGCGAACCCAGCCCTGCGAACTACGAACCGGGCCCTCTGAACTACGAACTGCTTTTACGGCTTCGCCGGCTGGCCCCACTCGCTGAAGACGATCTCGTCCAGTGGCTTGCGTGTCCGCCCGGCCATCTCGCGCTCGATCAGCGTTTGGTCGCCCAGCACTGCCGGCTCGCCCTGGTAGCCCAGTGCGATCACAGCTCCAATTGCGTAGTCCGCGGGAATCGCCAGTGCCTTGCGCGCAGCCTCCTGGTCGAAGCCGCCCATCTGGTGCGTCGTCAGCCCCAGAGTCGCTGCCTCGAGTGTGAGATACGAGGTCGCCGCTCCCAGGTCATAAAGCGCAAACCGATTCTCCGCGCCATTCTTGCTGAATTTCGTCGCTGTCGTACCCACGATCAGCACAGGAGCACGGTGCGCCCAACTCTGGTTGAATCCCACCAGCGTTTCGCGAATCTTCTCCCACGTTCCATCGCCCCGCCGTCCCACTACGAACCGCCACGGCTGCTCGTTGCTTGACGACGCCGCCCATCGCGCCGCTTCAAACACCTTCTTCAGCGTTGCCTCGCTTACCGTGCGCTCGTCAAACGACCGCGCGCTCCACCGTTCATGGATCACCGGCAACACGCCCTCCAAACCTGGGGCCTTTTTCAACTCATGCACTTCACTTGCCGTCAAAACCGCGCTCGTTGCCATGCCGCTCATCTCCTCAAAAACCGATCCGAAAACCTTCACCAGCGAGTCCGGAAATCAACGACTACCCCCGTTTGATTCCCCGGCGCAGCTAAAGATTCGCCGGCCGCCTAAATAGTTGTTACAACAGGTATTTTTCGGGACGAACGTCTACGGCCGAAGCGAGCCGCCGAAACTTGGTTTTGGTATAAAAATGGGGCAGAGAACAGCCGGTACGTTCGAAAGCCAAGGCGAAGGAGCCGTGCGTCATGAAAAAGAGTGGTTCCAAAAGTGTCGAGCCTGCAAAAGTCGAATCTGCATCTCGCCTCATCGACGCGAGGATCGAGGAGCTGGCCGATTGGCGCGGAGAGATGCTTGCGCGTCTGCGCGCTTTGATCAAGCAAGCCGACCCTGAAGTCGTGGAAGAGTGGAAGTGGGGGATTCCCGTCTGGTCGCACGATGGAATCATCTGCACCGGCGAGACCTACCAGAAGGCGGTCAAGATGACATTCGCCAAGGGCGCATTCTTGGATGATCCTGTTGGCCTGTTCAATTCCAGCCTCGGAGGCAGATTGAGGCGCGCCATCGACTTCAAAGAAGGCGAGAAGGTGAACGAGAAGGCTTTGAAAACTCTTTTTCGGGCCGCCGCGGCGCTGAACAAGCCGTAACCGGACCAACTCGCCAGGCCTGCCAGTCTGCTGAATCCTACAGGCAGATCGGCTCTACCACTTCTTCAGTTCCGTGATCTGAACGAGATTACCGCAGGTGTCTTTGACCATGGTGATCTTCGAGGCGGTCACGTCGGTTGGCGGCATGGAGAACTCAGCGCCGAGCGCTTTCATCCGGTCGTAATCCGCCTGCACGTCGCTGGTAAAAAACATAACGGCAGGTTGGTTTTGCTCGAACAACGCCTGCTGATACGTCTTGGCCGCGTGATTGTTGTTGAGCGCCAGCTGCAGCTCCGTGCCGTCCGGCTCTTCGGCGGAAGCCACCGTGAGCCAGCGATACTGCCCATTGCCGAAGTCGGCCTTCTTCACAAAGCCCAGCACGTTTGTATAGAACCGCAGGGCCTTCTCCTGATCGTCAACAAAAACGCTCGTCAATTTGATTTTCATCGGATTTCCTCTCTGAATTTTGAGTGTTGATCTCTTACTGCTTGTTTTCGTGCTTATACCGGGCAGGCGCTTCTCACCGGCTCGAGAATTGCGATCGTGCGGCTCTGGGGTCGCAGCGCCCACGATGCCACCGCAAAACCAGCGATGACGAGCGGCGCGATGATGTGAAACGCTTCACCGGGACCGCCGACCGCTGCCCAGGATGCGGCAGCGCCTGTCAGGTCAAAAAAGATGCCGGCATACGCCCATTCCTTGAGTCGCGGAAGGCGCGGCGCCAGTATGACAAGGGCCCCAAGCACTTTCCAGACGCCCAGTACGGTCACAAAATACAGCGGGTAGCCGAGGACGTGCACAAAGCCATCGACATTCTGCTGCAGGTGCGCCACCTGGGCAACACCGCCGCTGCCAATCGGCACAGCTACCAGGATCGTCGTTACCCAATAAAGAATTGATTTTGCTTTCATTGTTTCTCCATCCCTTCTACTACTCGCTCCAGGCCGTCAAAGAACTTCTGCCAGCCATATTTTGCTCCGTTGTAGTTTGCCGTCTGGTCGGGACCGAAGCCGGACTGTTCCATGCGCAGGTGCGTGCCGCCCTCCACTGGAGTCAGCGTCCAAAGCACAATCCATTGCAGGCCGGCGGAGTCTTCGCTCTTGCCGACACCCCAGGTGTAAGAAAGCTGTTTCAAGTGCTCGACGACAAGCACCTCGCCATCGACGATGCCGTTCCAGTTCGGCTTGGGATCGGTGCGAAATTTGAACTTGCGGCCCGTTACGGGTTCAAAGTCGTTGCCCATCATCCATTGCGCCAGCAGCGGGCTCTCGGTGAGTGCACGCCATAGTTTTTCCGGCGGGTGCGGAAATACCCGCTCGACGACGAGCGTGCGCGTACTTGGGACTGCATTGCTTTGGGCGGCAGTGCTCATGGTTCCGCTCACAGTTCCACTCATGGCTCCATCCTTTTCAAAAGGTCTTCAAGGCGATCAAATTTGTCGCGCCAGAATGCGCCATAGAGATCAAGCCAGTTCACCATCGGCTTGAGCGCATCAGGCTGCGCCTGGTAGTGAGTCTCGCGGCCCTCGCGGCGGTGCCGCACCAGCTTCGCCCGTTTCAGCACGGTTAGATGCTTTGAAACAGCCGGCTGCGACACGCCCGCGTAGCGCGTCAATGCGTGGACAGTCTGTTCGCCCTGCCGGGTCAACTCCTCGAAGAGGGCCCTGCGGGTGGGATCGGCCAGAGCGCGGAAGACGTGATTGGGATTCGCGGTCATCACAAATAAAACCATAACCGTTTGGTTATGGTTTGTCAAGACCGAATTTCAAAGAATTTCTCGGCAACAATCTCTGTCGCCGGCTTCTTAGCCGGCTCTTGTTCGTTTTTTCCGGGATAGCCCGCCCGCTGCCGCCAACAGCGAACTGTGAACTACGAACTGTGAAGTGCGAACTGTTCTACGGGTACATCCGGTTCAGCATTCGCGGAAACGGAATCGTCTCCCGCACATGGTCCAGCGCGCACACCCACGCCACCACGCGCTCAATGCCCATGCCGAATCCCGAGTGCGGCACGCTGCCGTAGCGCCGCAAATCGAGATACCACTCGAACGCCGCGCGCGGCAGCTTGTGCTCGTCAATTCGCGAGCTCAGCAGCTCGTAGCTCGACACGCGCTGCGACCCACCGATGATCTCGCCGTATCCCTCCGGCGCCAGCACATCCACGCAGAGCGCGTAGCGCGGATCTTTCGGGTCGGGTTCCATATAAAACGCTTTCACATTCGCCGGATAGCGGTGCACCATCACCGGCCGATCGTACTGCGAGCTGAGCCACGTCTCGTCCGGCGAGCCAAAGTCGTTTCCATACTCAAACGGCGCTTCGAGCTTTCCATCTTTGTGGGCCTGGTTCAACATCTCCACGGCCTCGTCGTAGCGCAGCCGCACAAACGGCGCTTTTACTGTCTCGAGCTTCGCCGTGTCGCGCCCGATCACTTGCAACTCCGGCGCGCGATTCTTCAGCACGCTCTGCACAATATGCGCAATAAAGTTTTCCGCAAGCTCCATCAGCCCGTCGAGGTCCATATAGGCCACTTCGGGCTCAATCATCCAGAATTCAGTCAGGTGCCGCCGCGTCTTCGACTTTTCCGCGCGAAAAGTCGGCCCGAAGCTGTACACCTTGCCCAGCGCAAGCGCCGTCGACTCAACGTAAAGCTGCCCGCTCTGCGTCAGGTACGCGGGATCGCCGAAGTAGTCCACCGGAAATAGCGTCGACGTTCCCTCGCACGCTGCCGGCGTCAAAATCGGCGGATCGGTCCTGATATATCCATTGCTGTCAAAGTACTCAGCCGCCGCACGCATGATCTCCGCGCGAATCCGTAAAATGGCCGACTGCCTTGGGCTACGCACCCACAGGTGCCGCCGCTCCTGGAGAAAATCGACTCCATGATCCTTCAGAGTGATCGGGTACGGGTCTGACTCAGGCACGCGCTGCACCACCTGCACGTCCTCTACGTCCAGCTCGTACCCGCCCGGCGCGCGCTTATCCGCACGCACCTTTCCGGTGACAATTACGCTCGATTCCTGTGTCAGGCCCTTCAGCTTTTCAAAGACTTCAGGCGTCACGCTCTTTACGTGCGCCACTCCCTGGATCGACCCGGTTCCATCGCGAAAGATGGGAAACAGCAGCTTGCCGCTCTCGCGCGAGTTGTAGAGCCAGCCGCGCAAAGTGATTGATTCGCCTTCGTGCCGGCCAATCTCCGCGATGGTGGCCACCGGTTGAGTTGATTTTGCAGTTTCTGGAGCAGAAGGATCGGTTTCTTCAGGCATTTTCGGCAAACTTTCTGGGCGACGCCTCGTTCCGTCGCACCGGACTCTTCAGAATAACGCGGCTAAGGAGGTGGCGCTTCGCACCCTAACCAAGGCTCCAATTTCGTGCTACCGGAAATTGTTTTGATTGGACAACAAAACCTCACAACATGCATCCTAGCTTGGTAAGGAGCGGCGATGACCGAACCAAAGACCGATCGGCTCGAAACAAATGGCACGGAGATGCATAAAACCCTGGCGGACGCCGACACCGCCGAGCGCTTTATCACCGAGAAGCACCTTGGCGAGCGCATCCGGCGTCTCCGCCTCAAAAAGTCGATGGGCCTGGTGGATCTCGGCAAGCACACGGGACTATCGGCCAGCTTCCTTTCCCAGTTGGAGACCGGCCGCGTGGTGCCGACGCTTCGCAATCTGGCGCGGATCGCGATGGTCTTCAGCAAAGATCTTTCCTACTTCTTTGAATCCGAGCCATCGCCCGTTTTTCGCGTACACCGCAAGAAAGACCGCGTGCGCATGCCGCAAACCGGAGCTGAGCCGCCCAGTTACACATTTGAAAGCCTCGGCTATATGGTCGCCGACCGGCATATGGACCCATACTTCGCTGAATTCGTTCCATTGCCCGAGCATGTGGAGCCCAGAACGCACATGCACACGGGCTTTGAGTTCTTGTATCTGGTTGCAGGCGAATTGGCGCTGCGTCACGGGGAGCAGGAGGCGAAGCTCGGACCCGGCGACGCCGTTTATTTCGACGCGGGTACTCCGCACTCCTACCGCTGCGCAGGCGCGAAATCTGCTGAAGCCGTCATCGTCACCATGCACCAGACGCCGACAGACCATCCGCAGTCGCAGCGCCCGCCAGCCGTCGCAGCGCCAACTCGACCGCCGGCCGCATCGGTCCCGCAAGTAAAAGCCGGCGCCGCCAACGGCCGCTAAACCGCGCCTCAAGCTAGCGCTTGCCTTCCGGTTGCGCGCGCTACTTCTCGTCCGTCACCAGTTTCCCGTTGATGTCGCGCACTTCCACCGGACCCAGCCCCGCATCCTTCAGGCCCGGTTCGATTTTGGCGCGGTCGCCCGCCGTCACAATCACAAGCTGATCGGGATGCAGATACTGCTGCGTCACGCGCGCAACGTCTGCTTCCGTCACCGCTTCGTATTTCATGGGCAGCTTTGCGTAATAATCCAGTGGGCGATCGTAAAGAAAGATGCTGTTGATGGCTCGCACAATGGCCGCCGTTGTTTCAAAGCGGCCGGGAAGCGACTGCACTGACGCTTCCTTCGCAGCAGCCAGCTCTTCAGCAGTCGAAGGTTCGGTCGAGAACTTTTTGATCTCGCCCATCAACTCTTTCGCCGCCGGCGCCGTCACGTCGCTGCGCACTAATCCGCCGGCCTGGAACAGTCCGCCATCGCCATACTGAGTAAAGACCGAATTTGCGCCATACGTGTAGCCATGCGCCTCGCGCAGATTCATATTGATACGGCTGGCGAAGCTCCCGCCGAGCGTGTAATTCATCACGGTAAGAGTTTCCGTGTCCGGCGAGCTTGCCGGAACGCCGATGCCGAAGGCTATCAGCGCAGACTGCGGTGCGCCGGGTTTGTCCACGATCACCACGCGCGTGGCTTGCGGGGCCGGAGCCGGTGGAACTGCGGCCGCCGCTTCGGTCTTCCCCGTCCATTTGCCAAAGTACTGCCGGGCCACGCTCTCGGCTTGTGCGCGGGTTAAATCGCCAGCCAGCACCAGCGCGGAATCGCCTGGTCCATAGTGGCCAGCGTAAAAAGCCGCCATATCCGCCGGCGCAATCGCACCCACACTCTCCGCTGTTCCAGTTCCGCTGCGGCCATACGGTGCATCGCCGAACACCAGCTTTGGCCCCGCGCGCGTCGCGATGCTCTGCACGTTGTCAGTCTCCTGCGCGATGCGAACCAACCGCTGCTTGCGCCGTCGGTCTAAATCCTCGCCGCGAAATCCTGGATGCTCTGTCACGTCGGCAAGCAGATTCATCGCCTCCGCCGTATGGCTGGTCAACATGTCCATTGAAATGGTTCCGGAGTCCATTCCCGCGGCGGTCGCAATCTGAGTTCCAATGCGCTCTTCATCCGTTGCGAGTTGCGCCAGGTCGCGCGTTGTGGTTCCGTCGCTCATTACTTCCGCGGTCAAAGTTGCCAGTCCGCTCCTTGTTTCTGGATCGCTCGCGCTGCCGGCTCGCGAGACGATCTCCGCGCTCAATACCGGCAGGGAGTGATTCTCCACAAGCAGCACTTTTAGGCCATTGGCGAGAGTGAATTCCTGCGGCGTAGGAAGATGCGGCACTGGGGCCGGACCAGCCTCCGGCTTTGTCTTCCGCCAATCCTGTGACGCTTCAAATTCGGGAGTATACGGATTCTCAAGCTTCACATCCGCGTCTGTATCAGCCGGGCTGCGCGGCACATCGTCCAACACTTTCTTTCCCGGCACGCAATACACCACCACCGCCGCATCCTTGCTTAAATACTTCATTGCTGCGGCCTTTGTGCTCGCCCTAGTTACGGCCTCGGTGAGGGCGATGTCCTTCGGCAAAAAGCCCGGATCGCCCGTGTACTGGTTGTAGCGATCAAGCGTATCGGCGATGCCGCCAAATCCTCCGAGTTGTTCCAGGCCGGTGATCTTGCTGGTCAGATCCAGCGCCTTTGCCGAGGCCACCTCGTCTGCGGTTGGCCCATCCTGTTGGAGCTTTGCAAGTTCCTTCCAGAACGTCGCCTCCAGATCTTCCAGCTTTACTCCCGGCTTGGCAGTTATCGTGCACTCGGTTATGCCGGTAAGCTTTTCTGGATCCGATTCGCATGTTACGCTCTGCGCTGTCTGGGTCTTGTAGACCATCGCCTCGTCCAGCCGGCTCGCCTTGCCGCCACCCAACGCAAATATGGCGCTGCTCACGCTATAGGAATCGGGCGTAAAGGTTGCGGGCGTCAGCCAGCCGACACGCAACTGCGGCAACTGCACTGTGTCCGTAACCGTCGCGCGCCGCTGCTCGGTGATCGGCGGCGTGACTGCCGGCACGAAAGCTACCTCCGGCCCCTTTGGAATCGGCCCAAAGTACTTCGTCAACAGCGCCTTCAACTTTGCCTGGTCAAAATCCCCAGCCACTGCAATCGACGCATTGTTCGGCGTGTAGTACAGCTGATGAAACTCGCGCACGTCGGCAATGCGCGCCGATTCCACGTCCGCATGGCTGCCGATGATCACGCCATAGTAGGGATGGCCCTTGGGAAAGAGCAGATGAAACATTTGCTCCTGCGCCACGTAGTAGGGCCGCCCCTCGCCTTGACGCCGTTCGTTGCGCACCACATCCTTCTGGTTAATCAGCAGCTCCCGTTTCAGGCCCTCCATCAGGAAGCCCATCCGGTCGCTCTCGAGCCACAGCGCCAGCTCCAGCTGGTTGCTGGGCATCGTTTCAAAGTAGTTGGTCCGGTCAAAGTTCGTGGTGCCGTTGACGGTCGTTGCGCCCGCCGACTGAACGATCTTGATGTGCGCTTTTTCGCCTACATGCTCTGAGCCCTCGAACATCATGTGCTCAAACAGGTGCGCGAACCCCGTGCGTCCCGGCCGCTCGTTCAACGGGCCCACGTGATACCAAAGGTCCACCGCCACCAGAGGCAGCCGATGATCTTCATGAGTGATGACAGTCAGGCCGTTGGGCAGCGTGTACTTTACGTATTTGATCTCGGGCAGCTTCTGCGTGACGGCGGGCTTTTGCGCGCTCGCCAGCGAGCCTGCGAAGGCCACCACCAGTAACAGAACGAAAGACAGACGAATACGACTGAAAAGATTCACGGGAGTTCTCCACTTCCCGGCTGAGGTGATTTCCGGGTTCAGACAGGATAATCTTTCCCTGCAAGGAGAGGGAATGATTGGGAAGCGAACAGCTTTGTTTTGGACGTTTCGAATCGCCGTAGGTGGGGTAAGGGGCGGAGAAGCCGAATTTGTTTTGTGCGAAGGTCGCACAGCCAAGCCCAATTGTGAGCGCCGCGCAACGGCAGGTATCATGATCCTTCATGGGATCTCCGCCGCCAATTCAGTTCGCCACGCTGGGCATGTGGGACACTTTGCTCCTCATGGTCCTGGCTTTGGTGGTCTTCGGCCCGCGGCGTTTACCCATGATCGGCCGCCAGCTCGGCAAGCTGATGTACGAGTTCCGCAAGGCCTCCAACGACTTCAAGTTCCAGATGGAAGAGGAGTTGCGCACCGCCGAAGAGGCTGACCGCCGCAAGAAAGCTGAAGATGAGCGCCAGCGAGCCCTGGCCGCTGCACCGCCACCGGCGCAACTTGAGGCGACGGTCTCGCAAACGCTCACGCCCGCAGCCGAAACCCCGCCCGCGGCCGAATCACAGACCGCAGCCGAAACCCAGCAAGTCGCCGCAACTCAGGAATACGGCGCGCCAGTCCTAACGGAAAGTCCTTACTCCAAAGGGGCCAACCCCAATATCGGAACTCAGGCAACAAACCGAGCGGAGGCACCGCCGCGAATAGAAACTCCGCCGTCAGAAATCGTGCCGCCCGTAAGCCATTCAACCGATCCTGAATCCGATCCCGCGCCCGCCCCGGCCATTCCGCACATTCAGCCGCCGTCGATCGGTGAGAAGATCGCCGCCGATCCTCCGGGCCGGCAATTCCAACAACGCGAGCTATTTGAGGAAGGCTCCAGCCCGGTTGCCGAACCGCCGGGTAAAGTCCAGGAAACCGCCGCACCAGAAGCCGAACGATCGGAGCCGACTGCACACAATGGTTGACCCGCAGGACGCCATCGAAAAAGCGCGCAACGCTATCTCCGAGCGCGCCGAGCTCCCCGGCATGAGCCTCATGGAGCATCTTGAGGAGTTGCGCAAGCGCATCGTTCACTCCGCCATCTATCTCGCCATCGGATTCTTCATCGCCTACGTCTTCCATGAGCGTCTTTACGGCTTTGTTCAGGCTCCGCTCGACAAGCTTGGCATCAAGCTCAACTACACCCACCCCATGGATCCGCTGAATCTTTATCTGCAGGTCTCGTTCATCGGCGGAGCCATCCTCGCCTCACCCTTCGTCCTTTACCAGGTCTGGCTTTTCATCGCGCCCGGTCTTTATCAAAAAGAAAAGCGCTTTGTTATTCCATTCATGACGGCCACGGTCGGCCTCTTTCTAGCCGGCGCAAGCTTCGGATACTTCTTCGTTCTCCCGGGAGCGCTCAAGATTCTCATCCTTGGCTTCGGCAGCAAATTCAACCCCATCGTCACCATTGAGGAGTACACAGGCTTCTTCCTTTCCATCATTCTTGGCCTCGGCGTCAGCTTCGAGCTGCCCATCCTCATCTTTTTTCTAGCTCTGTTTGGAATCGTCAGCCCGCGCTTTTTGTGGAAGAACTTCCGCTACGCGATCCTGGTGATCTTTATTGTGGCGGGCATCATTTGTCCCATGCCGGACCCTGGGAGCATGTGCATCTATGCTGTACCCTTGCTCGCTCTCTACCTGCTCGGCATCGGTGTCGCCTGGTGGGTCCATCCCTCGCGTCGAAAGAAAAAAGAGGTCGCGGCATGATCTTTTCCATTAGCTGGAGCGGAGTTCCCGCAAGAAGAAGGGTGCCCCAGGTCTCGCGTCTGAGACCTGGGATAGCACAACCCCTCATAGCGATCGCGCCGATTATTGCGCTCCTCATCACTCCCCTGGCCGCATCTGCCCAACAGCATTTCGACGGCGCAGCCGCCTACGAATACGCGCGTCAGTTCGTCGCCATTGGCCCGCGCTGGCCCACTGGCCCCGGCCACATCAAAGCCGAGCAATTTCTCCGCGCCCACTTTCTCCGCGCTCACGATCAGCTTGAAGAAGACACCTTCACCGCCGACACCCCCATCGGCCCCGTGCCCCTCTGCAATTTCATCGTGCGCTTCCCCGGCTCTAAGCCCGGCCTCATCGTTCTCGCCACGCACTACGAGACCAACTACCCGCTACGCGATATCAACTTCGTCGGCGCTAATGATGGCGCGTCCACCACCGGCCTGTTGATGACGATCGCTGACCGCCTTCGCGACCAAGCCGCTCACTCGCCCGGCAAAAAGCTCGATGGCTATTCCGTCTGGCTCGTCTTTTTCGATGGCGAAGAGGCCATCCAGCAGTGGTCGGCTTCAGACTCCACCTACGGTAGCCGCCATCTCGCCGCCAAATGGGGACGCGACGGCACCCTCAACCAGATCAAGGCTTTTATGCTCGCCGACATGATTGGCGACAAGGATCTCGACATTCAGAAAGAGAGCCGGTCGACTCCCTGGCTCATCTCCATCGTTGCCGACGCAGCAAAGAAATTCGGCTACCAGCGTTACTTTTTCCAGCAGGAGATGCCGGTCGAGGACGATCATCTGCCGTTTGTCCAACGCGGTGTGCCGTCAATCGATGTGATCGATCTCGACTACGGGCCCAACAACAGCTACCACCACACGGCGCAGGATACGATGGATAAGATCAGCGCGCACAGCTTGATGATCGACGGCGACGTATTCATGGAGTCGATTCGGCTGCTCGATCAAAGGAATTAGCTGCTAGCCTCTAGCTTCTAGCTGCTAGCTAATTGCACGTGGTTTGCAATGTCGAAATTACAACCGCGTTATTTCTGCACGAAAGAGCTAGAGGCTAGAAGCTAGCAGCTAGAAGCTAACGCGAACGGAGTGAGCAAGTGTCTCAAGCAGAAATCGGCATCATCGGCGGCAGCGGGCTTTATTCCATGCCCGGGTTCACCAACGTCCATGAAGAACGCGTAGAAACGCCGTTCGGCGATCCATCTGACCCATTCGTCCTCGGCGAGCTCGAGGGCCGCAAAGTCGCTTTTCTCGCGCGCCACGGCCGCGGCCACCGCATCCTTCCGTCTGAGCTGAATTTCCGCGCCAACATTTACGCCTTCAAGAAACTCGGCGTTGAGCGCATCATCTCCGTTTCCGCCGTCGGCTCGCTCAAGGAAGAGCACAAGCCCACCGATTTCGTCATGCCCGATCAGTTTATCGATCGCACGTTTAACCGCGTCGCAACTTTCTTCGGCGATGGCATCGTCGGCCACGTCGCGTTCGGCGATCCCGTCTGCGCGACTGTCGCCAAGGCCGCAGCGGGCGCATGCGCGAAAGTCGGCGTCGTGGGCAAGCTCGGCGGCACATACGTTTGCATGGAAGGCCCTCAGTTCTCGACCCGCGCCGAGTCAAATCTCTATCGCAGTTGGGGTGCCGACGTCATCGGAATGACCAATCTGCAGGAGGCGAAACTCGCCCGCGAAGCTGAAATCTGCTATGCCACCATCGCCATGGTCACCGACTACGATTGCTGGCGCGAGGGCCACGACGCCGTCACCATAGAGGAAATCGTCGCCGTGCTGCACAAGAACGCCGACAACGCGGCCAAAGTTGTGAAAGCCGCCGTCGCCGCCATGCCGTCCACGTCGGATGTCGCCCGCACCTGTTCCTGCGCCTCGGCAGCAAAGTACGCTGTGCTCACGCAGCCTGACGCAATTCCCGCCGCCGCCAAAGAACGGCTCAAGTTGCTCTTCGGCAAATACCTCGGCTGGTAGAGCGCCAACTGCCCCGTTAATTCCACTAACCCATCTGACTTGCTAACCTTAGATTTGAGGAAGACCAACTCATGTCCATCACCGTAGTCGGCAGCGTAGCTTACGATTCCATTGAAACCCCCGCCGGACGCCGCGAGCGCTGCCTCGGCGGAGCAGCAACTTACTTCTCGCTCTCCGCCAGCTTCTTCACCAGCGTGCGCGTCATCGCGGTCGTCGGCGAAGACTTCGGCCCTAAACAGGAAGCCGTCTTTGCCGCCCGCAACATCGATACTCTCGGCATTGAGCACACGGCCGGAAAAAGCTTCTTCTGGGAAGGCTCGTACCTCGAAAACATCAACGAAGCGAAGACGCACAACACCGAGCTCAACGTCTTCGCAGCTTTTGAGCCCAAAATTCCCGCGGCTTACGCAGACTCCGAATTCCTCTTTCTCGCTAACATCGATCCAGTCCTTCAACGTCGCGTGCGTGAGGCAATGCCCGGCGTGAAACTCGTCGCCGGCGACACCATGAATTACTGGATCAAGGATCATCGCCCGGCCCTGCTTGAAGTTCTCAAGGGCCTGGATGTTTTGCTCATTAACGACACTGAAGCCCGCATGCTGGCTGGCAACAACAATCTCGTGCAGGCTGCGCGCGGCGTGATGGCTCTCGGCCCCCGCGCGTTGGTCGTCAAGCACGGGGAGTACGGCGCAACATTGTTCTACAACTCCCCCTCAAAAAATCGCGGAGAGGAGCTTCGCACCTTCAAAGCGCCAGCTCTCCCGCTCAAAGAAGTCATCGATCCCACCGGCGCGGGCGACAGTTTTGCCGGCGGCTTCTTCGGCTATCTGGCATCGCAGCCTGAGCTCACGCCCGCAGCCTGGCGCCACGCCATGTTCTACGGCAGCGTCATGGGCTCCTACGCTTGCGAGCGATTCGGCACCGAGCGCCTGCAGGAGCTCTCGCGTTCTGAGATCGACACGCGCTTCAATGTCTTTCGCGAGATCACGCACCTTGACTGAGAAAAGCATCTCCAATGCAGAAGGCTGGGCCGTTCTGGCCTTCTGCATGGCTGCTTCAGCAGCCGCCATTATCTGGAGCTGGCATCACGGAGCAATGCTTAACTACGGCGACGCCGTCGCTCATCTGCACATCGCGCGCCGCGTCTTCGATTCCCGCACGCCGCGATTATCGCAACTCGGCTCAGTGTGGCTGCCGCTCCCGCACATTCTTCTTCTGCCCTTCGTACAGAATTACTTCTGGTGGGCCAGCGGCCTCGCCGCTGTCATTCCATCGTCGCTTTCCTATATCGCATCCTGTATCGGCCTGCATCGCCTGGCGCGGAACTGGCTCGACCCCGCGCCCGCCGCCATTGCGCTCGTCTTTTTCGCCCTCAATCCAAATCTCCTCTATCTCCAAACCACGGCAATGACCGAACCGCTCTTTTTATGCGAGATGATTTGGATCGTGGTCTGGCTGGTCGAGTGGCGCGCCACTCTCGATGACGCAGACATTCCCGTAACACATACAAACAAACTTCAAGCCTGCATCGCCGTCGCTCTTGTCGCCGCAATCTTCACGCGTTACGACGGCTGGATCATCGCGCTTATCGCCTGGTCCGGCGTCGGATTCACATTGCTTCGCCGCGCCGCTGCCGGCGAGCGCTGGCGCCTCGGCGCCGCCGCATTTTGGCTGGCATCGCTTGCCGTTATCGCCGCGCCACTACTTTGGTTCCTCTATAACTCGGTCTGCTTTGGCGACTGGCTCTACTTCGCGCGCGGGCCATATTCCGCCCACGCCATCGAGCTCCACACCGCCGCGCCGGGCCCCTCGCCGCTCCATCCCGGCTGGCATAGCCCCTGGGTTGCGCTGCTCTACTACCTCAAAGTCTCTGAGATGGATTCCATTGCGGCCGCCGCGAGGGGAAATCTCTGGGGCAATATCGTCGTCGCTTCCGCCGCTCTCGGCACTTTCGGCACATGGTTCATCCAGGACTCCGCCGCTCGCCGCCGCGCCGTTTCCTGGACGCTCCTTCTCTGGCTCCCCGTTCCCTTTTACGCGTGGTCCGTTGCCTACGGCTCAGTCCCCATCTTTTTCCCCGCATGGTGGCCTTATACCTGGTACAACACGCGCTACGGCCTCGAGCTTTTGCCCGCTCTCGCGCTGGGCATCGGCTTCGCCGCCCAGTTGATTGGCCGCGCTCTACGCAACATCAAGAGCCCAAGCCTCGCGCCCGCCCTACCCAATCTTGTCTTCGGCTTTCTCTTTGCTCTAGCCGGCCTCAACGTCTTTGCGCTCCTGCGCGCCCATCCCGTCGTCTACGTCGAAAGCACAAAGAACGCCGACGCGCGCCACCCCTACGACGATTCCATTCCCCCGGCTCTGCAATCGCTTCTCGCAGCCGATCCGCACTCGCCCGTGCTCATGAACACATCTCTCTACCCGGAGATTGTCGCCTCCACCGGCATTCCGCTGCGCCAAACCATCAATGAGAGCGATCTCGAAATCTATCGCTCCGCGCTCGCATCGCCCGCCACTCACGCCGCGATCATCGTCGCCTTCGACGGCGATGAGATCGACACGGCCGTCAAAGCGCATCTCGCCGACCTGACCTTGATGAACAGCTTTTCCGCTGCGGGCCAGCCTTCAGCCGCGATTTACGCCTCGAAAAATTGGCTCAATCGCACCCAAACTTCTTTCTAAGCGCGCCCTTGCGTCACTCGGCACGCCTCCTCATTCTTGCCCGGCAACTCGCTATCATCAGTGGTAGCATCGGGCTGGGAACCGCGGTAGATCTCGCTGCCACGTTCCTAACTGTCCGCGATCCGGAGGAAGATTGATCCCGTTCACAAAGGCGCACGCGTGCGGCAACGACTTCCTCATCGTCGCCGAAGAAGCTGCGGCGGGCCAAGATCTAGTGGCTCTCACGCGCCGCCTTTGCCAGAGAAACACCGGCATCGGCGCCGACGGCGTTGAGTACTTTGCCTGGAAAAACAAGTCTGGGCCGGGCCGAAAATCCGGCAGCGTCCGCCTTCATAATGCTGACGGGTCTGTTGCGGAAATCAGCGGCAACGGCACACGCTGCGTCGCTGCGTGGATGGCCGAATCTCTCGCCTCGCAGCCCGGCGATACTCTCGAAATCACCACGGATGCCGGTCTTCGTGTATGCCGCATTGTCAGCGTGCGCAGCGACGGTGAATTTGCAGTGGACGTCACCACAGCAATGGGCGTCCCACGTTTTGTGCCTCACACGCTCCAGCTCATTGACGGAGTCGAGGTTGTCGGCCTCGACGTTTCCACTGGCAATCCACACTTCGTCGTCATCGTCGATAATCCGGACTTCACAATTGGTCACCGCGCATGGGCCGGGATCGGCGCGGAGATCTGCGCACATCGCGATTTTCCGCACCACACCAACGTCGAGTTTGTGCATGTCGTGAGCGACCGCGAGATCGACATTCGCATCTTCGAGCGCGGCGTAGGCCCGACCTCGTCTTCAGGCACCGGCAGCTCGGCCGCCGCCACTGCGGCTCTCGCGTTGCGCCGTTGTATCTCGCCGCTCAAAATCGTTGCGCCCGGCGGCGCGCAGACTGTCGGCTGGGATGGACCGGGCGCGGAGCTGCATCTTACCGGACCTGCCGCGCTCATCGCTCGTGGGGAGGCGTGGTGAAAATGAGAGAACTTCTCAAACCACCGCCTGTCGCCCCTGATGCGGCCGTCAGCATCGTCGCCCCGGCGTCCTTTGCTCAACCTGACCGCATCGACCTCGGTCTTGCCGCATTGCGCTCGTTGGGCTATGCTCCCCAACTCGCGCCCAACGCTCTGCTGCGCGAGCCGCTCTACTTCGCCGGAACTCCTCAGCAGCGCCTCGCCGATCTGCACGCAGCCTTCGCCGACGCAGACACGGCAGCGATCATGTGCATTCGTGGCGGCTACGGATCGAATTATTTGCTTGAGGGCATCGACCCCGAGACGATCGCCGCGCACCCAAAACCATTTTTTGCCTACAGCGATCTGACCGGCATTCAGCTCCGCCTGCTCGATGAGCTCGGCTTGCCCGTCTTTCACGGCCCAATGCTCGCCGCTGATTTCTATCTGCCCAACGGCGTTCATATGGAAAGTTTTCGCGCAGCTCTCGCGGGAGAACTCTACAGTGTCGGTGTCGCCGAGGGCCTGCGTCCTCTAAAGCCGAGCCGCTCCCACACATCCGCGCGCGGCACTCTCTATGGCGGTTGCCTCAGCATTCTCGTTTCGTTTCTCGGCACGCCGTGGGAGCCCTCCACTGAGGGCACGCTGCTTTTTCTTGAGGACACTGGGGTCAAGCCTTACCAGATCGACCGCATGCTTTGGCAACTGCGCAAGGCAAGAAAGCTTGAAGGTGTCCTCGGCATTATCTTTGGCGAAATGCTCGATTGCAGTTCGCCCGGCGCTCCGCCTTCTCTGCTTGAGAACGCGATTCTCAGCGCCCTCGACGGCCTCGACATTCCTATCGCCATCGGCCTTCGTAGCGGGCACGTCTCCCATGAAAATGTCACGCTCACTTTCGGAGTTGAAGCCGAGCTCGCCGTCGGCGACATCGCTCAACTCGAAATCCTCGAGCCGGCGGTGAAGAAGTGACTGTATCGCCCAAGCACATCCATCTCATTGGCATCTGCGGAACCGCGATGGCCTCGCTCGCCGGCCTGCTGCAGCTGCAGGGCCACCGCATTACCGGCTCTGACAAGGCCGCATATCCGCCCATGAGCGACCTGCTTCGTTCGCTCGGCGTTCCCATTCTCGAGCCGTACAGCGAATCCAATCTCGATCCGGTTCCCGATCTCGTCGTCGTCGGCAACGCGCTCTCCCGCGGCAACCCTGAAATCGAGCGCGTGCTCGACGACCGCATTCCGTTCACCTCCATGGCCGCGCTTTTGCGCGAGGAGTTCCTTTCCGGCCGCGAATCCCTCGTTGTTGCGGGCACGCACGGCAAAACAACGACCACCAGCATGCTCGCCTGGATCTACCAGGTCGCCGCACTCAAGGATCCCGCACTCGAGCCTTCGTTCCTCATCGGAGGCGTGGCGGAAAACTTCAACACTAGCTTCCAGCTCCGACCCACGCGCCATTTCATCGTCGAGGGCGACGAGTACGACACGGCCTTCTTCGACAAAGGCCCCAAATTCCTTCACTACTTTCCCGCGGCGCTCATCCTGACGCACGTCGAATTCGATCACGCCGACATTTATGCCGACCTCGAATCCATAAAGACTGCCTTCAAGCGCCTCGTCAATCTTGTCCCGCGCCGCGGCCTCATCGTTGCTTACGACGGTAGCCCCAACGTGACCGAATGTGTGAGCCACGCGCTCTGCCCCGTCGAACGGTACGGCTTCATCGAGTCCGCCAACTGGCGCATTCAAAATCTTCATTACGAATCCGGCCGCATGCACTGGGAAGTTTCTCGCGCCGGCTTCGCCTGGGCCAAGTTCAATATGAACCTGGCCGGCGAGCACAACGCACTGAACGCAACCGCCGCCGCCGCTCTCGCCGCCGCTGCAGGCATTCCCACGGCCGCAATCGTCGAAGCTGTTGCCACCTTCAAAAGCGTCAAGCGCCGTCTCGAGGTCCGCGCACAAATCAACGGCATCACGATCATCGAAGATTTCGCTCACCATCCCACGGCCATTCGAGAGACCCTCCGGACACTGCGCTCCATTAATCCCGGCGGACGCTTGTGGGCTGTGCTCGAGCCGCGCTCAAACACCCTCCGCCGCAAAGTGCTGGCAAACGATCTTGTCGAAAGCCTCTCGCTCGCTGATCGCGTCATCCTCGCCGCCGTTTTTCAGCAGGAGCGAATTCCCGAGCACGAGCGGCTGCATCCCGAAGAGATCATGCGCGCCCTAAACGCGGCAGGCACTCCCACCGAGCTCCTTGCAGACGCCGACGCAATCGTCGCCGCCATCACGCCGCAACTCGCGCCACGCGATGTCGTCGCCATCCTTTCCAATGGCGGCTTTGACGGCATCTACGACAAGCTTCCCGCGCGCCTCCGCGAGCGATTTCCGGCCGCAACCTGAGAACAAGGCTCACGTATGATCCGCACGATCATCTTCGTCGCCAACATGGTCGTTCTGGGAATCCCCTCGGCCCTGCTTTTCATTCCCTGGTGCTGGATCACCGGCAACGTGCTGCCGCTCTACAAGGCCACGCGCTTCATGCTTTCTTCAAGCTGCCGTCTCGCCGGTGTGCGCTTTCAGGTTGAAGGCCTCGACCGCATTCCTCGCGACCGAGCATGCATCTTCATGTCCAACCACGTCTCCAATCTCGACCCGCCTGCGCTCATCTCAATCATTCCCGGCCGCACATCTGCATTCATGAAACGCTCGCTCATGAATCTGCCCATCCTCGGCACCGGTTTTCGCCAGGGCGAGTTCATCGCAGTCGACCGCAGCGGCAACCCCGCTGACGCGCAGCGCAGCGTGGCTGAAGCTCAACGCGTGCTGGCCAAAGGCGTCCACATCACCACATTTGTTGAGGGCACTCGCTCGCCTGATGGCCGTATGTTGCCCTTCAAGAAAGGCCCATTTTTTCTCGCCATGGCTGCGGGCGCGCCATGCATTCCCGTCTCCATTTACGGATCAGAAACAATGCTGCCCAAGGGCAGCCAGCGCATCCGTCTCGGAGTAGCCCACGTCATCTTCCACGATCCTATCGACCCTGCCGCATTCGCCACGCGCGACGAACTCATGCACGCCGTACGCACAGCGGTCGCCTCCGGCTTGCCCGAATGGATGCGGACCTAATGGATCCGGATCTTGAGACTCAGAATGCGATACTCACCTTTGAGTATCCGTCGCGCCCGCCGGCTCTTGCGTACAGTTCTCGCCAATTATGATCGCTTCGCTCCTCGTCTTCGTCACCCTTGTTGCCCTCGCCGTTCCTGCGGCAGTCGTCCTCATTCCATTCACTCTGCTCACCGGCAACGTCGGTCCGCTCTTCGCAGTTGGCTCCTGGATTGCTCGCGTCGCCATCTCAGTCGCAGGCATCCGAATTCAAATCCAAGGCCAGGAAAAAATCCCTCCCGGCCGCGCCTGCATCTTCATGGCTAATCACCTTTCCAATCTCGATGCGCCGGCGCTCATCTCGAATCTTCCCGGGCGCACGGTCGTCTTTCTCAAGCGCCCGCTGATGAAGCTTCCAATTCTCGGTTACGCCTTCAAACTAGCCAGCTTCATCCCCGTGGTCCGCGACGGCACCGTCGAAAGCGCGCAACTCGCAGTAGAGCAGGCACAACGCGTCCTCGCATCTGGACTGCACATCACAGCATTTGTCGAGGGTATGCGCTCACCCGACGGCCGCATGCAACCCTTCAAGAAAGGCACTTTTTATCTCGCCAAAGATTCCGGCGCGCCCTGTATTCCAGTCTCAATTTATGGAAGTGAGAAGATTCTTCCCGTGAACAGCAAGCGCATCTACCCCGGCGTGATGCAGATCATCTTCCACGCGCCCATCGACCCGGCCAACTACGCCACGCGCGACGAGCTGTCAGAGGCAGTCCGCGCCGCGATCGCTTCTGGATTGCCGGAGTGGATGCGGAGCTAAGGCTGCACAATCGCGTTGTACCCATCGTCAAGCAGCCGCGCGCTCATGCGGTAGGCTTCTTCATGCGTTGCGAATGGCCCGATGCGCACATGGATCAGCCCATCTGACGGCTCGCGCTGCGCGCTGGCCGCGTAACCGCGCTTGCGCAACGCGCCAACCAGCACGCCCGCATCATCGGCATGCGACACCGCAGCAACCTGCACCATGAATTGTCCTGCGGATTGATTTGCGCCTCCCGGCAACGCCGGACGAACTGGGGATACCGGGGTCGGCGTCGCAGGAGCCGGGGCCGCAGGGGCTCTAGACGCAGAGGACGGGGACGCAGAGGCCGGGGGCGCATCCTGCTGTCCGCTCCGCGGCGCATTTCCCGCTGCAGGTAACGGCGTCCTCGCTTGCGTTTGCGGTTGAGCCGGAGCAGGAATTGCTGGCGCGCTCGCAGGCGATTTTGCTGCCGGGGTAGTTGGAACATTAGCCGCCGGGGCCGGCTGCGTTGTCGATGGATTCGCGCTCCCATCGCCCGCGGGCGGCACGGTGCCGTCGCTCTCCGGCGGCCCTTGCGGCAGCGGAGCTTGTGCGTCTGCCGAGGGCTTAGGAAGCGAGCCGTTCCCCTGCAACGGTTCCTGGTCTGGAGTGGCTGTCGGCGCGCTAGGTTGCGTAGCCGTCGCGGGAGCCGTGGCCGACCCGCGATGCCCCACTGCGTATCCCAATCCGAAGCAAAGCCCGCAGAGAAGCAGAAGCCCAAAGACGATCCCCAGCTGCGCACCCAGTCCCAGCGTCAACTCGGTATCGCGCCCGCGATTGCGCACGCGCTTCCGGGGCTCCTCGCCCGTCGCTTCTTCGTCGTCAAAGTATCCGCGCGTCAAAGTAACTCCGCGTCAAAATGTCTCAGCGCCAAAGTATCCAGCAATGGTCCGACTTCACTCCATCATCTCTCCCTGAGGGCGCACGCTTCAAGGCTGCTTCTGAGCCGCCTTCGCCGCGGCTGCGCCAAGCTGATTCAACAGCGTCATGAACTCGATTGGCAGCGGGAAGACGATGGTTGTGTTCTTTTCCACGCCGATGTCGGAAAGTGTTTGCAGGTAGCGCAACTGCAGCGTCATGGGTTCAGTGGCCATCAGTGCGGCCGCATCAACCAGCTTTTGGGCAGCGTTGAACTCGCCCTCGGCATGGATGATCTTCGACCGCTTTTCGCGTTCCGCTTCGGCTTGCTTGGCCATGGCGCGCTGCATCTGCTCCGGCAAGTCGACCTGCTTCACTTCCACGCTCACCACCTTCACTCCAAACGGTTCAGTCCGCTGATCCATGATCGATTGGATCCGTATATTCAGCTTGTCGCGATGGCTCAATAGCTCGTCCAGTTCCACTTCGCCCAGCACCGTGCGCAGCGTGGTCTGCGCCAGTTGCGAGGTCTGATAGACGTAGTTGTTCACCTTAATAGCCGCAGCATTCGGATCCACCACGTAGAGCGTGACCACGGCATTCACCTTGATGGTGACGTTGTCGCGCGTGATCACGTCCTGCGCCGGAACTTCCAGCACCTCCTGGCGAAGAGAGATCCGCACAATCTGATCGATTGGCCGGAAAACCAGGATGATGCCCGGTCCTTTAGGCGCTCCCAGCACGCGGCCCAGCCGGAAAATCACTCCGCGCTCATATTCGCGAAGAATCTTGATGGAGTTCAACAGGTAAAGCACGACGATGGCGATAACGATCAGCGTCGGAATGGACATATCTCCAATGGACATGGAACTTTCCTTTCCTCACTCAGCAGGGATTGTACTCCTCTGCTGCGACTGCGGATGTTCACTCGTGGGCGCAGCGGGCTCCACTCGCAGCAGTAAATGGTCGTGCCCCGTTACGCGCAGCGCGGCTCCTTTAGCCACGGGCGCTTTTGCCACCGCCTGCCAGATCTCGCCCTCCACCAGCACATGGCCCTGCGGATCGAGCGTCTCCATAGCGGTTGCCAAGTTACCCACCATCGCATCAGCGCCAAGGCGCGATTTTCGCTGCCTTGCGCGCATTGCGAGCCGCACCAGCACCACAGTGATCACGCCAAACGCCACGCTCACCGCGATCGCCACCACGGGACTGATTCCCAGCTCCGGAACCGGCGCCGCTACCAGCGTCAGCATTCCAAACATCAGGCAGACAATCCCTGCAATCGCGAGCGCGCCATGCCCGCCAAACTTGGCCTCCAGCAGCAGCAGAACCATCGCTGCCACCAATAGCATCACGGCGGTGTAACGGATCGGCAGCAAATTCAGCGCGAAGACCGCCAGCAGCACCATCAACGTGCCCAGCGCCCCAGGAACGATGGTGCCCGGCGAGTTGAACTCGAGATAAATCAGCAGCGCGCCGCCCACCAGAAACAGAAGCGCGATGTTTGGGTCCACTAGCCAACCCAGCAGACCGTCGCGCAATGACTTCCGGAGCAGTTGAACGCGCGCTCCGCCTAGGTGCAGCGTCACCTTCGATCCATCCATCCGCGTGATTTCGCGCCCGCCGAGCGAATTCAACAGATCGCTATCGCTGTTGGCGATCAGGTCGATCAGGTGCTGGTTCAGCGATTCCTCCGCCGTATACGAGTGCGACGATTGCACCGCCGCCACCGCGGCATCCGTGTTTCGGTTTCGCTTGCTCACATACGAGCGTAGAAATGCCTCGGCGTCGTTCTCTACTTTTTGCATTTCGGTGGTGTCCGGCTGTCCGCCAAATTCAAAGATCGGATGAGCGGCCCCGGCCTCTGTCCCTGGAGCCATTGCCGCCACGTCCGCCGACTCCAGAATGAAGAACCCCGCGGAACCCGCGCGCGCGCCCGACGGGCCGACATACACAATCACCGGCACGCGCGAACGCAGAATCGCGCCCACCATGTCGCGCATTGATTCGAGCAAGCCGCCCGGAGTATTCATCTCAATCAGCAGCGCGCTGGCTCCGTCGCTGTTTGCACGATCGAGAGCTCTCGTCACTTCGTCCGCGCTCACCGGTTGAATCGTGTCATCCAGAACCAGCTTGTCCACAAACGGCTGCTGCGCCAGAACTGGACTGCTTATGCCAAAGCCCAGAACAACTAAAAAAGCCGCCGCAACCGCCCCGAAAGCAATTCGGCATTTCGCTGCAAACTGTTTCATGACTCGCCTCGTTGAAACTGAAGCACGAACTCGGCTAATCAATTTCTCGCTCTTGAATTATTGGACGCCGCGATCTTGAATCCCGCACGAAAAAACTGATCCCTGTTCCCTGATCCCTGTTCCCTGATCCCTGTTCCCTGACATGCAGTGTCCACTACCTGCCCAGCCTCGCCTCAATCCGCCGCATCACATCCTGCGCGGCCCGGTTTGCCGGCTCCAGCTTCAGGGCATTGTCTGCCTCGCTGTCCGCATCGTGCAGCGAACCCGCTTCCAAATCAAGTTGCGCCAGCACCAGATACGCATCGGCCGAGGGCCCCAGTTCCAACGCCTCGTGAGCCTCCTTCCGCGCCGCATTGGCATCGCCGCTGCGTTCACGCACTTCTGCCAGGCCTGCGTGCGCCTGCGCGCTCGCGCCATCCGCAGCCACGGCATCCTGATAGAGTCTCTCAGCTTCCAGCAGCAGCCCGCGATCCAGAAACCCCTTCGCCTGCGCGCAAAGAGTCTGTGCCCGTGCCCGCGGCGTCAGCGCGGTCAGCCGCCCGGCGTTCATCTCGTCCATCATTGCCGCCGCCTGCCGGAAAGCCGCCTCATCGAAAGTGCGGACAATTCTTTCCAGAGGGTCAGCGCTCGCATCTGCGGCCGCCGCCCCGTTCGCTCCTGTTGCTTCGGGCTTTCCCTTCCATGCTGTATCCAGTGCAAGCGCCTCGCTGTCATTGGGGCGCAGCTTCAGGCACTGCGCCAGCTCGTTCAATGCCCCTGCGAGATTCGCTTCGCGCTTCAGGCTCACCGCCAGGTTGAAGTGGTAGTCCGCAGCGTTGGGATCGGCCGCAGCCGCCTGAATGAACAGCGAAGTCCCGTCCTTGCCCTGGCGGCTCACGGCCACGCCTTCGTTATTGACCACCTCGGCCAGCGGCAGCACACGAGCCACATCTGCAAACGCCAGTTCCGCGTGCGGATAGTCGCCGGAAAACATCAGCGACAGTCCGCGGTAAAAACTCGCTTCCAGTCCGTCGGTCCCGTTGTGATCCACCTTGGCGAAGGCACCGGCCGCGTCCTGATACTGCTGTCCGTTGTAGTCCTCGCGTCCCAGCGCCATCCATGCTTGCCCAAACTCCGGGCTAAGCCGCACCGCGTTTTGCAGGTGCCGAAGCCGTTCTGCCTGGTCCGGTTCCGTGATGCCGCGAATGTACTGCTCGAACGCGGTCAGCGGAACCCCGTTCCCCGCCGCTGCAAAAGTCTCCTCAGCTACATTGAACTGGGGATCAAGCTGCTTCGTCAGCTTCCACGCCAGCTCGCTGAAAACGGCGATCAGGTCTTTCATCTCGCCGCGAGCGCTTACTTCGGGCATCATGCGCAAATCGGGTACGTCCACCAGCGTCGCTTCGGCCACAATCCCGCTTCCGTCGGTGGTATAGCTGCCCACCACAATGGAATCGGCGTCCAGCGTCTGCGCCAGTTTCAGCGCGCTTGCACGCGAAGGCTGAAAGCCCTGCGGGAGTCCCAGGTGATCCAGCGCGTACATGCGGTCGGCGCGGCTTGTCGGCTGAAAACCCGCCGAAGCAAAACGCATCGTCAAGGTCACCGCAGCCGCCTCGCGAACCCACTCCAGGTTCGGCTGCCCTGTGCGATTGTCGAACGGCAGCACCAGCAGCACCCTTGCGCCCCCGGCTGCGTCAGCATTCGTCTGCCCGCGCGCATTGGTCCCGCCAACCAACGCATAAAAAGAGGTCGTCGCCACAACGGCGGCAATCCGCCCTGCCCTTCGCAACCGCATTGCATTTCCATGAATCACTTCAGGGAGATTATAGGCGTTGAGGCTTTTTATGCCGTGGCGCCGGCCCGATTTCGCTTGGCCGCGCGTAGCGTCGCCGCTATCATCGCTCCATGACGCCACTCACTCCACCGCCCCGGGTCAAACCTTACTGGCGAGCACTGATCGAAGTCGCGTTTATCGTCTTCCTCTTTTATTCCAACTTGCTCATGGGCGAGTTCACTGGCGTCAACGGCCAGAACAAGACATTCGCATTTGCCTTGCGCGACATCATCACGCCGATGAACTTCATCATCGCCGTCGCCACCGGTTTTATCGGCTATGGAGTCTTCGAATTCCTGCGCAAAAAGCTGTAGACGTGGAATAGGCACAATGAAAAGTCGCTACAGCACGACCTCGATTTCCGCTCTACTTTTGTCCCTATGCCTTGTGACAGTTATTCCCGGATCCCTGAGGAACGCTGCAACCTGGAAGGAGCTTTATTTAGATTGGCCCGACGTAAAGATCCAGAATTATCTGGCGCCTTTCGGTTTTGTTTATCTCGGGATCGCGATGATCGGCCTGATCATCCTCTGGACCGGATATAGAAAAAGAGAACGCTGGGCCTGGTTCATTATGCTCATCATTCTTATCTGTTTTGACTTCCCATCTTCGGTGCTACCCGTGCTCTTGCTAATCCGTGACCAGAACCACCAATGGTCCCTATTGTTGGATTTGTTCGGGGCTTTCCGGGAACAGGGATGGTGGCATTGCTTGGCGATCAAACCTGCCTTTTACGCGGTAGGTATCCAATGTGTGGATGTTGGAATATCAATTGGACTTGTTAGATCTCTGGTGATGTCGGTTGCTCTACTTCTTCCGGTCAAGACGCTCTTCTGGAAAAACCCTGTCCCGCGCGCTAATGACGAATCACCGCGATGAGCTAGAAGCTAGCAGCTAGAAGCAGCTCTTCCTCAGTCCGCAAACGCCTCTTCTTCCACCTTTGCCGTTTCAAGCTGCGGCTCAGGATAGTAGGCATTACGCACGTACTGCTTTACCATGCGGTTGGTATTGAAGTACGAGCCGTTGAATGCCAGCGTCGTCCGCATCAGACGCGCCCACTTCTCCTGCGCGTCGCAATAGAGCGGAACCACCGCCTTCTCCAGCTTCGTGTAGAGCGCGTTCGCCTCCGCGGCATCGTCGGCGCCGTCTTCAATCGCCCATCCAGTCACGCCTTCGATACACCCCTCAATCCACCATCCGTCCAGAATCGACAGGCTGGGCACGCCATTCATTGCCGCCTTCATCCCGCTTGTGCCCGATGCTTCATACGGCCGCTTCGGCGTATTCACCCACACATCCACGCCCGCCGTTAGCTGCGCGCCCAGGTCCCATGCGTAGTTTTCGAGATACACAATTCTCAAACCGCTGTTGGAGAGTTTGCGCGCATCCTCCACAACTTGCTGGATCAGGGCCTTTCCCGGCTCGTCCTGTGGATGAGCCTTGCCCGCATACAAAATCTGCAAGCCGCCGGCCTTCGCCGCAATCTCCTTCAGCCGCTCTGGGTCCGTGAAGAGCAGCGTCGCGCGCTTGTACGTTGCCGCCCGCCGCGCAAACCCCAGCGTCAGCACTTTCGGATTCAGCACCAGCCCTGTCCGCGCACCCACTTCGGCCAGCAAATCTTCTTTGGCCCGCGCGTGCGCCGCCAGCATTTCCGATTCGGGCACGTCGATCGCGTTGCGCAGATACAAATTGTCCCGCCGCCACGCCGGAATTTGCGCGTCAAGCATGCTTTGCACTGGCTCGCTGATCCATGTCGGCGCATGCACGCCGTTGGTGATCGAGCTGATCGAAAACTCCGGAAACATCGCTCGGGATACTTTGCCGTGTTGCATCGCCACGCCGTTCGCATAGCGCGAAAACTTGAGCGCCAGCAAAGTCATGTTCAGCAAACCATCGCGAAAGCATCCCAGTTGTTCTAGGCGCGCGGTCCTGTCTGCGCCCAATATCCGAATCGTTTGTTCCGTCGAAAACCGGTCGTGTCCAGCTGGAACCGGCGTATGCGTTGTAAACACGCACCGCCGCCGCACCACCTCAATGTCCGCATCGGTGGCTGCGCTCTGCGGCCCACCGCCGAGCTGACTTTCCAGCAGAGCCAGCGTAAGCAGCGCCGCGTGGCCCTCGTTCATGTGGTGCACATTGATGCGCAGCCCCAGCGCATGCGCCATGCGCACGCCGCCCATCCCCAGCACTATCTCTTGCTGCAAGCGATAGTTTGTATCGCCGCCGTACAGATGGTCCGTCAGGCCGCGGTCCCAATCGGAATTCTCATCAAGGTCCGTGTCCAAAAGAAAAATTGGCACTAGGTGCCCGAATTGCCCCGCCAGGTCATAGCGCCATGCGCGCACAGTAACCGTGCGGCCTTCCACCGCAACCGTCACGCGCGCCGCCTCTTCCGTGCAATAGTCCGCCGGGTTCCACGGCTGCACCTCTTCGGTCTGCGCGCCGCTCGGGTCAAGATGCTGTTGGAAGTAGCCTTTCCGGTGGATCAGCGAGAACGCGGCCAGCGGAACACCGAGGTCCGCCGCCGAGCGTAGCGTGTCTCCGGCCAGAACACCCAACCCGCCCGAGTATGTGGGCATTTCAGGTCGGATCGCGATCTCCATGCAGAAGTAGGCCACCAGGCCTGATTGAGGAAATTTCTCGTGTAAGGATGATTTCGAAGGAGTGGGTTCCATATAGTTTTTTCTTTCCGATGAGTCGGCCGGCACTGCGTTTCCGCCCAGAATTAAATTCGAACCCATCGGGGCGGGAACAGTTGCTTAGTTCATCGGAGCAAATACCACTTTAACAAGGAATTCGGGCAGGAAAATGTCTCTACCGGTTGCGAATATGGTTCTTTTGTGTCAGTTACTTGCAGGCTTCCGCCCCCCGCCAGGGTTAATCCTTTTAGATGTCAATCCCTTTAGATTTATACCTATTTGGCGGCGCTAGCCGGCGGCTCTATTCCCGCACTATTCCAGCCGGTGTGCCCCGCCCGACGCGCGACAAACGTGAATCTCCGGCTTGATCCCCGTCTTTGCCGCATAACGCGCGCCGAGTGCTTCGGCAAACCTGGCCGCCTCGCTCTGCTCCACTAAATTGACCGTGCAGCCGCCGAACCCTCCGCCTGTCAGCCGCGCTCCAATCAGTCCCGGCAGATCCTGCGCCAGCTCGACCATCGCATCTGCCTCAACGCAGCTTCCCTCGAAATCCTGGCTATAGCTTCGATGCGCCTCGGCCATCAGTCGTCCAAGTTCCTTCAAGTCGCCGCGCAACAGCGCATCGCACGCCGCCACCGTTCGCAGGTCCTCGCTGATCACATGTTTGGCGCGCAAAAAGCTCTTCGGCTCCATCTCGTTGCCCCACTTGTCCAGATCCTCAAGTGTCGCGTCGCGCAGAAACGGCACGCCTGGTCGATGGCTCGCGATCACTGCGCACGCCGCCTCCGATTCGCGGCGTCGCGTCGGATAGTCCCCTCCAGCCACCGAATGCTTGACCATCGTGTTCGCAATTACCAGCGCCACGTGATCCGGAATCGGCGCCAGCTTATAGCTCAGGTCGCGGCAATCCAGCAGCAGCGCATGATTCTCTTTTCCGTTCACGCTGATGAACTGGTCCATGATGCCGCAGTTCGCGCCCACAAACTCGTTCTCCGCCCGCTGGCAAAGCCGCGCCAACACTGGTCCCGGGTAACTCGCGCCCACCAGCGACAAAACTGCCAGTGCTGTTGCCACCTCAAGCGCTGCAGAGCTCGAAAGGCCCGACGCCAGCGGCACATCGCTCCAAATACTCAGGCTGAACCCGGGAATCTTGTGTCCCTCACCGGCCAGAATGGCCACCACTCCCAACGGATAATCGGTCCAGTGCTTGCTGCCTTTTGCAGGCAGCGCCGCCGCATCGAACGACTTCTCCTCGCCAATGTTTTCGGAGTAAATCACAATCTTGCCGTCTGTCCGCGGCGAAATCCCCGCCAGTGTGGCAAAGTTGATCGCGGCCGGCATCACAAAGCCCTCGGCGTAATCGGTGTGCTCGCCGATTAGGTTCACGCGTCCCGGCCCCACAAAAATCGCCGGCTCCGCGCCAAAGCGCGTTCGATGCATGGAACGAAATACTGCTGGATCGTGCATTTTCCCTACCTCATCCTGAATTACAAATTTTGAACTACGAACTATGGAGTGAGAACTGCTCTTTGACAACGTTTTCTTTTCTGCCTCAACCAATCCCGTTTTCCAATCGAATTATCCCAAAACCTCGTCGCACGCCCCGCTTAATTGGTCCCAAATCTCGCCCATCCACGCCTCGTGCTCCGGTTTCATCAACACGCTGCGCACGCAGGTCACCGTGCCCGTCTCATTCTCCGCCGCGCCGCTCGCCCCAAACCCAAAACCACATCCAAAACATGAACGGGGCAATTGTACTAGCGCCAGATGCAGTCCGCGAAGTGCGCATGCGTCGAACACTCTTTGCGCCCGCTCCGATGCCTCCTCATAAGTCGCGGCGCGAAGTGCCCAAACCACAATGTCCAGCTCCGGCCCTCCGCCAGTGAGCGCCTCAAACCGCGCATCGCCGCGCAGTCTCCGGTCCAGCTCCAACGCCGCGCGCCGTCCCTTCGCCAGCCCCTTCGCAAACTCCCCGCCCGGTGCCAGCGGCAGCAATCTCTGCGTTGCCCATAGCGCCACCGCCGCCGCGCCTGCACGCGAACACTCCAGGCTGATCTCGCCAAGGTGCAGTTCTTTCGAACTGAAATATGTAACGGGCGAGTCATGCTTGTAGAACCGCCTCACCGCCGGATCGCGAAACAGCACGCACCCGCATCCGTACGGCTGCAAGCCATGCTTGTGCGGATCGATCACGATTGAATCTGCCTGCCCAATCGCCGCATACGCTCGTCGCGCCGGCTCGTCCAGTTCATCGGCAATCAGCCCAAAGTAGCCGCCATACGCCCCATCCACATGCACTCGGAATCCGTACCGCTCCTTCAACGTCAAGATCTCATCAAGCGGATCAACCGCGCCCAGCCCTGTCGTGCCCAGAGTCACCACCACCGTGCCCACGTCGCCCTCGCGCAGCTCGTCTTCAAGCGCATTCAAGCTCATCCGCCCGCGCTCGTCCGCCGCAGCGCTCGCGTATTCAAGCTTGAGCACGCTACTGATTCGCTGATGTGTATAGTGCGCCTGCTCCGATCCCAAAATTCGCCGCCCGGGCGCCAGTTGCCCTGCAACCCATAGCGCCTCGAGATTCGCAAATGTCCCGCCCGATGTCAGGTGGCCTAGAAACTCCTTCCACCCGAACATCCCGGCGATCTGCTTGACCGCCTCCACTTCCATCGCTGAGCTGGCCCGCCCGCCGTCCAGCGCATGGTTGTTCGGATTGATCTTCATCGCCAGCGCATACGCCGCCCGCGCCACTGGGTGCGGAGGCTTCAACATTTGCCCCGCATATAACGGATGGAAATAGGGGTAGTTGTTGCCCAAGCGCTGCGCGGTTTCTCTCAGAACCGCGGCCATCGCCTCCGCGCCTGATCCCGAGTCAAGCCCCGGCTCAGCCTCAAATTCCGGCAGCACCCCAAACTCCGCCTCCAGCGCCTCGGTAGCGCGAGCTAGTAATTCGGGAACAGGATCCTTTGCCATGGCGACCTAGGGTGAACAAACCCTGACCTTATCATAGGTCGTTTTGGGGTTGCATTGTGCCCCTAAAGGTCCACAGTTCAATAGCTTCCGTCGGCTAACACCAACTGGTGAGATGGAGCGCACATTTCCTGCTGATTATTTTGAGGAAAATTGCTAGAATGTGGCCAGCGTTAGACCCGAACCGGGCGTGCGCAGTACTCGCCCAACAGCAAGATTCTGCCAGTGTTCGCTCCGATTCATCCAGCGCAATTTAATACAGGAAATACGAACAAAATGGAACAAGGTACTGTGAAGTGGTTCAACGACGCGAAAGGCTTCGGCTTCATTTCGCGCCAGAATGGCGAAGATGTCTTCGTGCACTACTCTGCGATCAACTCGAGTGGTTTCAAGAGTTTGCAAGAAGGCCAAGCCGTGCAGTTTAACGTCGTAAAGGGTCCCAAGGGGTGGCAGGCCGCCGACGTTCAGCCTCTCTAAACCAGAGCGGCAGTAATTCGGCAGATTCTAGCTCGAAACAGCGGCAGGGCTGAGCGCGCTCCTGAGTAAAATCTGGAGTGAACTCAGCCCTCTTGCGTTTTTGAGGCAGTTTTCGGGCCGGTTTTCGGGATCAATCTCATGGCTTTCAAGTCGCCATCCTGGGAACTGGCTAACTCGTCGATCCAATAGCCCCGCTTACTCCGCTAACTCCGTGAACTCCGCTGTCCTTCACCACTCGACTTCGCGCCTTCAACCCTCTATCCTCAAAAAGTTGGCCGCTTCGTTCTTCATTCCGCGGCCGCAGCGGAATCCACCAATGAGCTCGAACATGATCGCCGTACACCTGCCCGACGGGGCCATTCGCGAAGTGCCCTCCGGCACAACGCCGTTT